>Ga0070682_100000514_pt1 | contig 24263 bp, 29 predicted proteins | sample KBSC63LmetaG_FD_64668 | JGI IMG/M metagenome (GOLD analysis project Ga0070682, IMG submission 64668) | Corn rhizosphere microbial communities from Kellogg Biological Station, Michigan, USA - KBS C6-3L metaG | ecosystem: Host-associated > Plants > Roots > Rhizosphere | place: USA: Michigan...
AGGGTAAATTAAATGAATTTTATTGAATTAAATTTAAATTCATATTATGAAAGAAAATTCTTAATAAGAAAAGAAAATATTTCTTATATATATCAGAGTATATATAAGGATAAAGATAGAGTTTCTATAAACACATATGTCATATTTAAAGATTTTAATCTTTCCGAATCAAAAGAAAAAGAAGAAAATCGACATGTATTTAATACATATGATCAAAAAGAAATTTGTGTAAAAGAAAGCTATGATATAATTAAAAAATTATTGGAGGAATAGTGTTAAAATGAATGACAAAACAGAGGACGCTATGGAAGAGATACATAATATGCATATGAAAGATGTATTAAAGCGTTTTATTTATTCGAATTTAACTCATTTATTACCATTTAATTCAAAAATAGATGAAGGAATTGAATTTAGATTTGAATCTATATTCAAAAAACCAGAGGAGGAAAATAAATTTCATAGCAGATTAGCATTAAGGTATTCAAATACAGAAATTAAAGCTATTTTAAATAGTAATATAAATAAAATTTACATAATTAATGATAATAGAAATTTTAAAAAACATGAATTTATTGGTTTTATTAAATCCATTGAAACAGAGATGATTAATGATAGTAGTTATATTAATTACCATAAATTTAACAATTTAAGAATAATGGTTAATGCTGAAGAATTTCCAGATATTTCTAAAATAGAATATCCAGAAAGTATCACTCATATGTATAATGGAATTCAAGTTAAACCAAAGAAATATAAAATAACATTAGAGGAATTACCAAATGATTAACCTAACACAACCCGGAATAGATTTTTCAGATTTTTTAGAAATTTTAGGATTGTCTAACGATGATTTAATAAAAATAGTTAGTGAATCTCAAAACGAAGATGATTTCATAGAAGAACTTTGCATAGATGAATGCATAGAACAGTTTGATTTGGATGAAAATACATCAATAAAAGTGAAAAATAGAATGAGAGACCTAGCATATTATAAATATAAAAAAATTAAGGAATATATAAGATTAGGTAAAGCTGATATGCTTGGAGATTATGGATATATTGATGAATTAAAAATGAAGGAATTAATAAATGAAAAATGAATGGGAAACAGAAGCAGATGAAGAAAATTTTGTTTATAAAGGATATAATTGTAGAATTAGAAGAGTTCCTGATAAGTTACATTTATGCGGATATGTTCAAATTACTGAAAAAGATGGAAATAAATTAAATGTTGATAATATTGAAGTACATGGAGGAATTACATTTAATGAATATGCTCATCTTGCTCCATTACTTAAATTTCCTTTTTTGGGACGATGGATCGGTTTTGATTGCATGCATGCGGGTGATTTTGTGCCAGGATTTTACTCTTTAGAACATTGTAATGAAATAGATTCTAATGAAATATATAGAAATTTTGAATATGTTAGAAATGAGATAAAAAAATTAGTTGATCAATTGATAAAAATATGGGAATTAAAAAATGAAAATAAGTAAAAAACAAAGATATCCAGCCGAATTAATCGAATATGCAATACTTTTACACAGAAACTATCGATTAACATTTAGAGATGTTTCTTATGTTATGGCAATGCGTGGAATTGATATTTCTCATAAAACAATATTTGAATGGGTTAAAAAATATTCCGAAGAAGTTAGAAATATGAGAATTAAAAATACGAATGATTATTCAATCAATGTTTCTCAAGTAAGTTGTAATGGTGAAAGACTTTTTATGTATAGAGCCATTAATTCTAAAAATAAAACTCTCGATATTTTTTTCCAAAAAAGAAAAAATGAAAATAGAGCAAAGAAAATATTTTCCAAAATGGAGATTTAATAATGAAAAAAGATTGGATTAAGCGTCTTCCTCCAGGAGAATATGATATAAAACAAATAAAAGAATTCGCCAATTTATCAACGCATGGTTCAGCTAAAATAGTTCTTATGAAATATGGTGCTACAGTAAGAAAAGAACCTGTAAAAGGAACAAATTTAATGAAAGATATATTCATTTGGCCTGGATTTATAGTAAAAATTAAGGATAAAAATAAAAATTGATGACTTTTTTTAAAAAGTATGATACCATCATTCAAATAAATAAAGGGAGGTAAAATGTCTGAATCATTGGTTATTTCATTGTTGAACATCATTATAAAGGTCTTGCCGAGTGCAATTACATTTGTTGAAGATTTGGTTGGAAATGACGGCTCAATCTCTCCAGAACACGTTCCTCAAATTTTATCGCACATGGCTGACTTATCAAAAGCTTCAGCAGATAATGCACACTCTAGCGTTGATACTGCGCCTTCTGCTGATGCTGCTCAACCTGTGGCTCATGAGTCACACGCTCCGTAACTATTCGAACGTAGCTCAAAACAGGTCTTTAGAGCTCACGAAACAATCTGTCTGCAATGCTGATATCAAAACCCCTCGAAATTGAAATTTGAGGGGTTTTTGTCGTTATTTTATTGGTAATATTCTGTCACGATGATGACACCTGATGCTCCAGCACCGGCAGGTTGAGCACCAACTCCTATTCCTGCTCCCCCCGCCGTGCCACCGGCGCCTAGAGTCCAGCTATAATTTGCAGCGGGAATGATGAAATCGAGATATCCTCCTCCTCCGCCCCCGGTTCCCGCTTCACAATATAAATTTGTGAGTGAATCGATGGCAACCCAAGCGCCTGCACCACCGCCTCCTGTGTTGGGAATAGCTGCTAAATCCAATGGGCCTCCTGCACCATTTCCTCCGCCTGCAAATAAACTACTTCCCCCATTCCCTCCAACTAAATAAGTTTGCATTTGATAGGGGTGAGCTGCAAAGCCCGAGTCTAGCGTCAAAAGATTGTTGGTCCCACCGGTTTGACCTGTATATTTTTGACCATATCCGATTGTCGTTGTGCATGTACCACCCGGTCCTCCGCCGCTAGTTATTGTACCACCTGTACCGCCACGTGCAGTTAACCCAGGGCCAAATGTTGTATTTCCACCGTTTCCTCCATCGACCCCATCTCCGCTATTTGCTGAGCCTTGACCACCACCACCTCCGCCGCACATCTGAACTCTCAAATATAACGGTTGTCTTGGAGATGTCGGAAGAGTGTAGCTACCTGAACCTGGAGTAGAGAATACTTGCTGTGTCGGCGCTAAAAACGTTGCTAAAATAGCTGCGTGTGTGAACGCAGTTGTCGCAATTTGAGTTGTACTTGTACTTGCTGGACTTGCTGTTGGAGCAGTAGGAGTTCCCGTAAGTGCTGGACTATTTAAATCCGCTTTTAACGCTAAGGCAGCGCTAACGGCAGATGTATCTGCTTTTGAAGAAAGTCCAGTATCAACGTAACCTTTTGTTGCTGCATCAGTAGACGCAGAAGGTGGAGGGACAGTTACTGTTCCCGTGAATGTAGGCGAAGCCAGATTAGCCTTCAAAACGAGATTATTTTGAACGTAAGCTGTCGTTGCTATTTTAGTTGTATTATCCGCAGTAGAAGGCGTTGGTGCTGCGGGTGTTCCTAAAAAAGTTGGGCTAGTAAATGGAGCAGCTCCTGTGACCTGATTGTAACTATAATCAAAAGCTTGCGGTGTAACAGGTCCAGTTCTACCATTAAAACTAGTAACTCCAATACTTGTATGATTTACTACCCAATTTGCAGGAGTTTGTCCCGGTATATCAATGAGAGCTAAAATCTGATCACCCACACTGACAGGTTGGCTTCCGGGAAGAGTTCCAGCAACGCTAATTACCCAAAAATCTCCTTTGGAAATGGGCGAACCACTTTGATCAAGCGTGGGAAATGTGCCACCGCTCGCGTCATATCCCCCCTGAAATTCAAATGCTGCTGCGACGGCGGCAAGAATTGCTGCTTGCGTAGCAGCACTTGTCATTAAATGAGAATTATCATTTGAACTCGAGTCAGTTGTTTTTGAAACGCCCGAATCTTTTACATTTCCATTTCCATCCATCGAAACTAAATTATCTGAAACTGGCGAGGAAATAGGAATTTGAACAGCAACTTGATTTGATGATAAGCTATTTACGGTTGATTTTAAAAGATGTTGCAATAAATCGCTATCTTCTGTCTCCGATAAAACATCATCTATTTCAAGAATATTACTTGTTATTCCACCAGTTGCCCCAGTGTCATACATATTACTGGGAACATTTAAAATAATTCTCAATAATTGTCCGGCAGCACTTGCTTGATCGAAAGCTTCTCCTATAATTGGTAAACCACTTGTACCAATAACTTCTTTGACTCCGTAAGCAATGTCCGGATCTAATGTTACCATGCTTCCACGTGTGATCGCGGCGGTCGAATAAAGCCAAATACAGACGCCTGTTTTAGCAATTTCGCAGCAAGATCCTGCTGGAAAATTTTGAGATTTTTGATCGTAAACGATATAACCATTCGGCATATCCGTTCCGGTCGAAATTATTGTTGGAATTCCATATGGATTATTTACGAATTTTATGGGTTGGCCAGGATATAACGGTATAGATTGACTTGCATCTACTTGCGCAGCCACGACATTTTTTGGTCCACTTTGTAAATCCAATTCTCCCAAAATTGCAGCCATCGCAAATTGGTTCATACCCTGTGAAGCAGGCAATGTCGTCACTATAAATGCTGTTGATTCAACTGTAGATGTTGTTGAATCAGTATATACAACTTTGTAAAAATAAGTTGTGTTTGGAACTAGACCAGAATTATTTAAAATTAAACCTGTTGCATTTAATATAAGATTTCCGCTGCCGGGTGTGAACCCGGCGCCGCTCGTATCGCGATACCATTGCACCGTATATGGCGCCGTACCGCCGGTCGCTTGTGTCGTAGATAGTTTTGCGCTGTTAGATCCTGCGGAAATTAGCGATAAAGTACCTGCTGTTAAAACCATAAGATAAGTCCTTTATTGATAATCTTCTCAAAACCCCTAAAATTTTAATTTCGAGGGGTTTTTGTCGTTATTTGGATTAAAAATTATTAAAACCATTCACTGATAACTAGTCCGCCGGCATCGCCGTCACCGCCATCAGTTCCACCTGTTCCGCCAGTTCCCCCGAGACCTTTCTCTCCTACAACATAATCTAGAGTAATTGGTGATAAAATAAGATTATTTATCCATGCACCGCCGCCTCCACCCAAACCAGCATTAACAAGAGTTTGGGTATCAGTATCTATATAAATTGGTGCCCCTGATCCTCCCGATCCAGTTCCTGCTACTCCTCGACATTTATCCGGGTCTATGTTTGAAGTCCCGCCACCTGAAAATATCCCGGCACCTCCCCCACCCCCAGGAAAATATAGATTAATGCGTAGAGGAGTAGAAAAACCAGCCAGAAATGCGCTTCCTGATTCATTCCCATCTTGTCCATTAGCTGCACTCCCCGGATTTGAAGAAGGAATTCCTGTCACGCTTAGCGCACCGCCATCGCCTTTCACAACGGTGCCCCCTTTTCCACCCCCTAGTGTAATACTTATACCTTCCCCTGAATTTATAAGTGTCGTCTCTGTGCCATCCGTTCCGTATTGTGTGGGGGTAGGAGAGTTTGCAATAGACGCACTGCCTCCACCACCTCCACCCCACGCTTGTATGGAAAGATATTTTACAGAGGGGCTACTGGGAGTGTATGTACCGGTATCCCCTGGCGCAAAGACATAAGATATTGGTAATGTAAATCCGCTAGAAGAATTTATTGCCCATTTCGCTGGATCTTGCCCTGGATTATCAAAAATTGCAGTGATTTGATCACCGACATCTACGTGTTGTGTATCAACTAAATCTACTGATTCTGGTAAATCTCCTGCAACGCTAATTATCCAGTATTGACCTGCTGTAATTGGATTTCCGAATTGATCTGTGGTCGGAAATGTGCCACCACTCGCATCCCAAACTCCTTGGAATAAATTTGCGCCGCGTGAATCAAACATATTACTGGGAATATTGAGTATAACCCGAAATAATTGTCCATATCCTGTAGCTTCATCAAATGCCTCTCCAATGATCGGAAAACCTGAATTTCCGCTTGCTTGTCTTACGCCAGATGCAATTATTGGATCGAGTGTAACCATTGATCCCCTGGAAATTGCTTCTGTCGAATAAAGCCAAATGCAGCTTTGTGTACGTGCAATTTCGCATCGCGCACCCGCGGGAAAATTTTGTGATTTTTGATCATATGCAATGTAACCATTAGGCATCTCTGTGCCCGCTGCTATTACAGTTGGAATTCCATTAACATTGTTCATAAACTTTACCGGTTGACCTGGATAAAGTGGAGTTGCTTGTGTGACGTCGATTTGAGCTGCAACGACATTTTTTGGCCCTGTTTGCAGATCCATTTCTCCTAAAATTGCTGCCATGCCTAATTGGTTTACGTTTTGGGATGCTGGCAATGTTGTTGTCGAAACAGCAGTAGAATTTATTGTATTGGGTACCGCATCTGTATATTTTACTTTATAAAAATATGTCACATTTGGAATTAAATTCACGTCATCTAAAACGAGAGAAGTTGCGCCAGAAATCAGATTTCCGCTGCCGGGTGTGAACCCGGCGCCGCTTGTATCGCGATACCACTGCACTGTATATGGCGCTGTACCTCCAGTTGCTTGTGTCGTAGACAATTTTGCGCTGTTTGAACCCGTTGAAATTAATGTAATTACGCCTGCTGTTAAAACCATGATTTTTTTCCTTTAGTTGTTAATAAATTAATTATTGGTAATATTCTGTAATAATTGCTACCCCATAGGACCCGGCTCCACCATCTCCTCCTCCTCCATTATTTACTCCAAATGCTCCTCCTGAACCTATTCCTATTAAATACGAAGAATCTGGATTGGGAATTATTGCAGAAATAATTGCGCCTGCACCTCCTGCTGCGCCTGACCAATGTTGTGTGCTAACAGCAGTTGCTGATGTTCCTCCTCCTCCTCCTCCACACCCGGTGGCTTCTATTGCTGCTTGTCCATTTTGCGCATAAAGCCCATCTCCACCCAATCCTTGTCCAGAAAGTCTATTTTGTCCTCCAGTTCCTCCCAGGAGAGAAACTTGTGTTGGATTAGAAGCAGGCGTCTCAACATATTGTCCGGGTTGCCCAGCTTTTCCCTCTTGTATTAATCCATATGCCGGAGAGCTTATTGATGATCCAGAACTTCCAGCACCGCCTGTCCCTGCAAAATTCCCACCGCTTCCAAAATTTGCGGTTAATAAACTGCCAAACGTTGACGCTGTACCGGCACCTCCACTTCCTCCTCCTGTATTTCCACCAGCAGCCCCACCACCGCCTCCTCCGGCTAAAATTACGTGTAAATATAATGGTTTACGTGGAGATGTGGGAGTAGTATAAGTACCAGGAATAGTAAATATTTGTTGAGTTGGCGAAAATATATTTCGTGTCCAGTCTGATGGACTTGTTGTAGGATTATTATTAGTATTAGAATCTATTAATGAATAATAAATAATATTTCCAACCCTACAAAAATCATTTGTATTATATGTTGTTCCAGAATCCCATTCAGGAATTCCTCTCGTTAAAAGATAACTCAATTGATAAAATGCAAGAAAAAAAAGTGAATTTTGGTCTTGAATAGTTGGGCTATAGGCACCCCCAACAGCAGAATATAGACCTCCCTGAAAATTAGATAAGGCTTGGATAATTGCAGGGGTAATTGTTGCGCCATCATAAAGTTGTGGGGTTGTTAGAAATGAACCGTATTGTGCCATTTCGTTTGATCCAGCACTTATACCAAATAATTTTTGTAAATATCTTGTTAATCCAGCCATTTTTTCTCCTAAATAAAATCACTATATTGTAAATAAATCCATGTATTATCAAAATCTTCATATCTATTATAAGGTTTATTTTGAAGTGGAATTCCTCCAGATTCATATGAACTATAACCAAAAAATTGTCCTACAATAGGAGGAATAATGGTAGTATAACCAACAGCCATTGGAACAGGTAATAAATTTTCTGAAATTAAAACAAGAAAAAGATTAATGCTTCCTAGACTTGAACCAAATATAAAACTCATATTCATTGTCTTAAAATCAGTAACAACAAAATCACCAGGAAAGAACATGTTTAAATTTTTTTCAATTGTTGCCAAAGAACTACCAGAATTATTTTTTATAACTGCAAATTTAATCAATACTCTAAAATCATCATCATCTAGAGTTATCGTCTGATTTTTTGTTGTTACAGTTCTTGTAACTCCTGCGTATTTTCCTAAAATATCTAACTGAACTCCTTCTGCTGTATCTAAATTAAAAGCATCCTGGACAGCCAGAGGTAAAGTTAAATCAACTTCTTCTATTTTTATCGTAATATTTGTTTGCAAAGTATTATTTGAAACAGTTAGTAATTGAGCAACTTCATTTACTCCATTAAAAAATACTGCGAGCCCTGTTGTTGCAATATCTCCAATGACTGAAACTTGAGATAAATCGGGTAATGCCTGCAAATATCCTTCTATTGTACTTGCACTATCATTCCAATTTATTGCAGGAGTTGGAAATCCATTATAATTTAAAACAAAAGTTCCAGATATTGGAGAATCAGAAAATTCTATCAATTGTATAGACGTCTGTGCCATGACAATCGGCGTGACTATTGATACAATGGTTGCAAATGCTTTTGGCTTATTTTCATATTGTTTAATCAATAATTTAGCGTAATAATTAACTAATTCTAATGTACTTTCTGACATTATGGCACCATTATTGTTGCTGTTGCAGTGTTTCCAAATTCATCTGTGACTTTCGCGATATCAGTTCCTGTCGATGAACCAGCAGTGTATAAACCACTTGAAGAATCAATTGATCCTCCAGATGGATTTGCTTGCATTGAATAAACCTTTGTCCCATAGCCACCCAATCCAATAAATTGTTGTGTTGCTAATTTAGAAACAGTGACGTTTATTGGAGATAAAATCATAGGTAAAATAATGATTTTATCAGCACTCACAATGAATTTATTTTTCTTAGTTAAAGGAGATAAAATAGGTTGATAATTTTCGTTAAAAGAGAATGTAATTGGAGCAGGTGCACTTGTTTGTAATGTGTTATTTTTAACAATTATAAGTCCTAATGCCGAATCAACATGCAATGTAATTGTCAATGTTTGGCTTGCAATGGATCCCGTTACGACACATGCACCCAAGCCAGTAATTAATCGCAGTGCAGTTTGAATTGTGCCTGCTGAATCATTCCAATTTAAAGTCGAAGTATCGTTTCCGTTATAGCTAAATTTGAAAGTTCCGCTAGCAGCTATCCCCGATAATGTAGCTACTTGAACAAGAGCCGCGCTAAATCCGGCGTTTGTCACAAGACAATTTGGATCTGCTTCTTGTACAATGCATGCCATTTCATTGATATTAACAGTCTGATTAACTTGTGGGACAAAATTATTTACTAATTCTTCAATTATTCCTGCAATATTTGGAGGATTTATTCCGTTAATTGAAGTGGCAGTAAATGCTATAAATAAGTTTTCATCCTCAACAACATCATATTGAACAGTGAATATTGTTTCATCAATTTGTGTCACATTGTAAGTCGTATCCCCAAACATTCCACATCCAGCATTTCTTTTATTATAAATAGTCTGTGCTACTGGATTATAAATCCCCCAAAATGCAGGATTTGTAACGGAATTATTTAAATTATTGTCTTTCCAAGAAATGTAATTTATGCCACCCGATGAAACGAGTTGTCCATAAGAATAAACTGTCGTTGGAGACCAAGCTGTAATGACTAAAACAATGGGAGAACCGTCTACAATGACCCAAATAGAATGTCCTGGCACTCCATCTACATCTGTCGTATTTGATTTGTTTTCGTAAACAAATGCTGAAGAAATTCCGGGAATATTTAAAAGTGCTGCTCGTAATCCTTGCAAATATCCTTGACTTGAAATTGCCACAGAGATTGCTCTTCTGATTTTTAATGAAGCATCACTTTCCTCATTTAGACCGATGATGCTTTGAGCTGTCGGATTATTTACGCTCAGAACGCCTAAAACGACTGTTACGGGCACGTTTATCGTGTTCGGGATAGTAATATTAGCACCGGGAGTTGCTGCTCTAAAATCGGCTGTTATGGTCCCAGGACCAACATTTGATTGAGTTGTTTGCAAAAACCATTGCGTTCCAGTGTTATCAGAGATTGTATAAACTGGCTGATCTGCCTGATCTAATCCATACAAATAAATGTTTGCTTGGGATAAAACAATTGTAATCGAAGTGACAGAATAAGTACCAGCTTGTCTTTGAATGCCGTTTAATGCGCACCTTTGGTCTAATTGAACTCCCACAGCATTATCTGGGTCAAATGAATTATAAATTTGTACAAGCAAATTTTGCACATCTAAAATAGATTGAATTTCTATATTGACTGCTTGCCCATCTGGTGTATTTGAATTTAAATCAATATCACTTCCATAAATTTTTTGTAAACTTTGAGTTTTATTTGCCAAAAGTTCTTGTTGTGATGATGTTGTAAGTCCGGCTGGCGTGAGCGAATTTGGCATTTTTACTCCTAGGCTACTAAAAATAAGGTGCTACTAGAAATTTGAATATTGTCAGTTATAATCTGTGAATATGCATCTGTAACTTGATATGAAACAGAAAAATTTCTATTTACTAAACTAATAGATAATTGTTTAATACTTGTCACAAATGCAGTATTCAGAATCACTGAGCTTATATTTAAATTCAATGCAAGTTGATTCTTTGAACCTCCTAAAAAGTTGAACCAATCTACCCCTGCTTGAATATTAAAAAAACAATCTCCGATAAATTCTAATAAACGTGTTTTTATATTTTGTTGTACGGCTGCACTTCCTGATAAATAATTATTCTTGGATTTACCAAATGTCCAGTCATTTTGATTATCTAATGCTCTTACAATCATATTTTACCTATTCAATTAATGTTGAAATTTGTGTTGCTATACCAGAAATATTCGTTCCAATTGCTATTATGGCAGCAGCATTAACTGGCGGCCCACTTATATTTGTAGGAGAAGGTGAAGCAGGACTTACTGCCGTAACTGTTAAAATTGATAATTGTGTTGTCAAATTTTCTAATTGAGTACATAAATCCTGCAATAATGTATTTAAAGTTGTGATATTATTTTGTAATGTTAATTTATTATTTTCTGGATTAATCCCATTTTTAACATTTCCATTTGTTATTAAAGCCCGAATTGGATCATAATTAGAAATAACAGTATTGAGATTATTTGGTCCGATTAAAGCAACGCAATCGCTAAAAGAATGAAGTCTTGGAGTAGAATTAGGGCTTGTTGTTGAACCCTGAAACCAGGTATCCATATCTCTATCATTAAATAAAAGAATACATTGATCACCCTGATTCACTGGAAAAGTTATGCGTGCTTTTCCTCCTCCTAAAACGACAAGAGGACAATCTTGAATAATTGGATAATCTTGTAATGTTTGAACATATTTTTGACTATTTGGTTCAAATTGAACATAAGTCTGCTTATAATTTATTGTGACGGTTACTGTTTGATTTTCTTGATTAAAACTTTGAATAGTCGCTAAATGATGACAACTAAAATCTAAATCTGCTTCTTTTTTATATAAATCAAGAAGATGATTTAAATCTGGATCTCGCACAACCTGAAAGTTTTGATTTATAGTTGGTATACTCATTTAAGCTCCCGTATCAGATGCATTGACAGCATAAAATTGCACGGTTGTTATAGCATCCCCACAAACAACTGGAGAAATGACTGCTCTGTGTTTTAAGGAACTTATTTTGTATGAGTTATTTACTTGATTATTTATAGTTATATTATTTAAATAACTGGTTGTCTGACTTCTTAATTTTATTAATTGACCAATAAATAAAGTTGGTTCAAATATTATATCAAGTGTAATAAGTTTTACTTCAATTAATGGAGTATTTAATAATCCGTTTGATTTATCAATTATTGCAACATTACTTCCGCTTGATTGAATCTTAGAATATTCTTCGTTAGTTAAAATATATGATTTTCCATTATCAATATAGAAAGCATTTCCTGTTAAATTTTTCAAAATATTCATCACATTTCCGGTGTATGAATTTGAACGTTGTGTTAGTAATAATTGACCATTTTTATCAAAAATAAATGAATTACCAATCTCTCCAAAATTAACAAAATCAAGAAAACTCATTAATGTTTCGTAGACAGTTCTCCATGGTGTATTTGCTGGAAAAACTCCTTTTCCTGGCGGAACTGTAGAATTTGCAGCACAATATGCGCCATCTTGACATTCTATAGTAGTGACAAAATCAACACCTTCGCGGTATGACCATGCTTGGGAAACTGTCCCATAAAATATAAGAGGTAAAGAGAAAGGATCTTCTCCATATCCTGCGTTTAATTTAACAAACTTTGCTTGAGAATAATTAGACCAATCATATCTTAATTGCTCTCTATTATCTGCATCTAGATTATAAATTCTTATTTGAGCACTATTAACTGAACCTAAGCTAGAACGTGTTAAAGCAAATTCTATTGTAAAAGGAAGATTTATGTTTAAAAATGTTCCATCATTCCTTTGCACAACTAAATTGTAATTTCTTCCAAATTTAAGTTGAGACATTTGCACGTCCAATACTTAATAGTTCATTATATCTATTAACTTCGGTTTGGTCTAAAATTTGAAGTTGAAAATTATTGCTTGCAAAATCTTGTTGTAAAGTCGGTTCTCTTGTTAAAGTAGTGAAGCATCCTAATCCAAATGGAAGCTTATTTTTAAACTGATTTAATATGTTTGGATTAACTGTTATTCTTGTTCCATTTAAAACAAAATCTTGATAAATAAGATTATTAATAAACCATCCTTGTTGACTATCTAAATAATTCAAAACAATAGACAAAATGTTTCCATTATATAAAATCAATGATTTTTGTTGTAATGGTGCAGTTGTTATTTGTTGAATTAAATACATAAAATCCTTTTAAGCATTCTGTACAATATTATCTGGAAATGGACTTTCAAATGGTGGTGTTGATGTCCCTGAACTATTTAATGGTAGTTTTGAATTTGCAAGTCTCCCCTGAGCAAATGTTGTCACTCCTGATTGCACAGTTCTAATCTGTTTAAATGTTATCTCAAAAGTAGAATACATCTGAGTATCTTCAGATTGAATTGGATGTAATCTTTCAATCACCATGTTGTTATGTGTTGCCCACGGAGTTTGTATCGTAAATAATGTTCTACTTATCCAATATCCATAGAATGTACTAAATGCTAATTGTTGTTTTGTTTGATTTGGAAATAAATTCACGCCTGTTTCATTTCCAGAAAATACCTGTTGAGGAAGATTTCCTGTAATCGAATTCCACGCTGCAACTGCTGAATTAGCGACGCTGATAGCAGTTTGATATGCCTGAAATGCTTCATTGTATGCAAGTTGAGCTGTGGCTGATGTCCCAGGCACATACGAATTTATCACTGTCAATTTTTGTGCAACAGATTTAAGCGCTTGCAAAAATGCAGGGGCAATATCATTGAGTTCGGACACAAACCCCTTGGTTGTCACTCTAACCGGCTTTAGAGCAATCTGATCTTGGATAGCGGTATTGTCTTCAATAAAATGGTCCGTGACGTCTGACGTCAATTCTGTAGTTTGTTCCCCTTCATAATCAAATAAGAATGATTTGGGAGGAGGATTGAGAGACGGCGAACCGTCTACATTTGGCGGATTTTGCGGTTGATAGCCTCTGCTTTGCGCTAATCCCCCAAAAATTATTGGAACAACAAGGGCCAAATTTCCAAGCCCTGTCGCGGTAGTTGTAGCATTCGATAATGCAGGTGAAGCCGGTGAAATATTCGGTAAAGACATTATGTCACCCTACTTTGATTGATATTTCTCTTTGCTTGTGCGACTGCATGACCCACGCTTTTTGAATGAATATCCATGACTTTCGTTGCATCAGTACCGGGATTTTGAAAAGTAAGATGCTGATTAATATGAATATTATTTGGTTGTTCTTGCAAAGAAAATCTAGAAGATGAATTTCCTGGACCAGTTAGTTTAAATCTATCTAAATCTAAAACTGCTTCTTTAAGTCCAGAATAGATATTTTTTCCAGTTGCTCCTAAAAAATTTCCTAATCCATATAATCCAGTGCTCAAAGGATCAGAAAGTGTAGGTAAATATTTTTGTGTTTTATAATCTAATAATATATCATTAAATAATTTATTATTTTCTGTGTCAGATGGCAATAATAAATTTTCAAGTTGATTATTTTTATCTCTTTTTCCTTCCAATGCATCAGCGGCAGTTCCCAAAATCATATCCCAGCCATGGAACATCGTGCCAATTAATTTAAAAAGTCCTAATTTTGTTGATATTCTTTCAAGGTCATTTGCTATTCTAAACAGAGCATCGGCCATCTTACTAAGATTTTTTACTGCTTCTTCTCCATCTTTAGCTGTCAAATGCGCCACAAACATTTTTACTTTAGTTTCTAAATTTTTCCATTCTACATTTACTCTTGAAAGTGTATCGATTTCACCTGATTTTAAAATTGGTGCATTTTTTAGATTAGCAGCAGAAAATATACCGTTTATAGCTGCTCCAATTTCATTTGGAGTTAATCCCCATCCTGCAAGAATTTCTTCTATTTTTTCCCTTGAATATTTTTTATTTTGAGAAAATTCCAATAATTTTGGAAGTATTTCATTTATTCCAAATTTACCTTGAAAATTAAATCCTGTTTCTTGCGCAATAACATAACTTCCATCTGGCAACGTATGTTTTACTTGAAAATCTTTTATTTTTTGTTGAATAGAGCCCAAGCTTTGTTCAAATTCTTGATTTGATATATTTCCTTGTTGCGCTGCATAGTTCCATTTTTGCAGGGATTCTACGCTCATATTTAAATAAGTAGATAAGTTTTTTAGATGCGCCCCATCTTGTGCAGCTCCAGTTATCAATTTTTCCAATGCATAAACAACTGCTACGATTGCTGCTTTTGTTTCTAAAGCAGTATCATAAATTCCTCCAAGTCCTATTTTTACACTAGAAAGAGCATTTAATGTTTTTTCTGAACCTTTTAAACCTAGAGTTATGAATAATTCTGCAAATTTTGGCACTAAATTACCCCTTATTTATCTCAATATAAGCTTCCTCGTAATCAGAAATAAATTTCTCATAATTCAGAGCTTGTATAACCTTTCTCGCATCCCATTCTTCTATCTCATTTACTGTCCCATATCCGGCTTTAGAAAGACGAAAATAAACCAATAAATCATCATCTTCGGCCTCTATTGCTGGCTGTTTTTTGCGATTAGAGCTAAAAACTGTCGATACTCTACAAAGAGGCCTTTCAAAAAAGGCATTACATTTTCTGTGATAACCTCTACGCATACAGGAATATAATCTTGTCTATTTTCTTCTTTCTCAAAAGAATCTTTATCAATCTTTAAATCTGCACTATCATTAATACCTTTGTAAGTGCATCTTTTAAAGCATGTCTCAAGACAAAATTCTACTTTTTTACTAGAAAAACCGGTGCAAACTATATCTTTAAATAATTGCGCAAATTCTTTTTCTCCGCCAATATTTAATGGTTTTAATTCTTCTAATATTGCTTGATATAGAGCTCTCGATTCTGCAAATGGAGACAATGTTATTTTTAATATTGCTCCACTTTTTAATGTAATTTCTTTCATAATTAACCTTATCTTATTGCGCGAGGTGCATTGCTAAACTTTAAAGAATAAATAGAAACAGATTGAGATGATTCACCTGAAACGTTTGTCATAGCTTCAACTTGTTTAGTGAAAACTCCACCGCTTAAATTATAAGTGTCACTTGTGATGTTTCCTGCTCCGTCACCAATTTTCTTTATGAATTGTCCTATCATCAAAGGAAATCCTGCAAAATTTGCATTTTGTTGAGACAATAAGTCATTAAAAAATATATCATCAGGTGCGCTTCTAATAAGCCTTATTTTTAATTCAGCTTGCAAACCTGTGGTATTCAATCCGTAAATCGAGTTACCATTTTTTCCTGTTTTAACTTGTGCGATATCACTTGGAAATGTAAGTTCAACAGCATTATCATCTGCTAAATCAGTAAAATTTCTATTGTTAATAATTATTGTATCATTCCCGGACATTGCAACTACCGACATATTAATCTCCTATTAATTTATAATTTATACTACGGATTCACATATACAACCACCGAACTTTTGTGAATGGCGCCAGCTTCCTTCACGGCAATCTGGACTAATGGCGCATTCCGCGCAGCTCTATCTGCTGCCAATTGCTGCGTAATTGGAAGAGAATATAGATAATATCCAAATTGAGAAATGTTTTTATAAAACAAATCTTGTGGTCCGAATGTCTCTGCATTTGTCCACTGCCCTGGTGCCATATATGCATTTGTGACGCCTTGCGCACACACAGTTGCATAAGCATTTTTAAGACCATCCATACCTTGTTCAGTCTGTGGAACTTTAGTTGCCACGCCAGCCAAATAATTAAATCCTGCGACTTGTAATGCCCCTATGAACCATTCTAAGTTGTAAACCTGATCGAAGAATTTATTTGCACCATTTGACACTACAGAAGGATCACCCTGATATGAAACATATAGATCTGCTCCCGCATTTTTCGCTAAATCGTAAATTGTTTGTGTCATTGTGGGGTCTGGCTGAATTCCTCTTAATTGCTTTAAATTCATGGATATTGTTGTATTGCTTCCATTGAAATTAACAGATAAAGCGCGACCCATATAAGCAGCCATCATTATAGCCGCTGAATTTGCGCCGAAATATGTCCCATCATCGCCGTAATAAAGACCGCGTGAATTTGTAAATGTTCCGCTTCTTAATAGATCAATTGTTCCCCCGGGGCTGATATCTGCTTCAGATTCTGAAACAAATGCTCCAATAATGTTCAACGGCAAAATAACTTCAGCCGCGGCCAGCACATCAACTTGTCCTAAAACTGCGTTTGATTCATTAGGAATGACGCCGAAATAGCTTACAAGTCCTTGTGTTCTTTCAATTGCTTCACCGTATGTTTCTCCCGTGACTGTTGTAGAAAAATCAAGAGTAATGGGATCGGTTCCATTTACTAATGTATTTGCTGAAGCTGAAAGAGAAAATGCATTTCCGTAAATTCCGTTAAAAAATATCGTTAAAAGTTGAAGGGAAAGTGAACCTGTAACAACAACATTTTCTAAACGCGGGAGTAATCTTAAAGCAGCCTGAATTTGTGATGCTGTAGACGTATAAGGAAGACTTGAAGTATTATTTCCATCATAAGTCAAAGTAAATGCACCACCATCTGGTACATCTGATAGTTCAATTGTTTGTTGAGAAACTTGTCGTAAAATAGCAATAAGCTGTCCACCACCGGCTAAAATATTTGGTTGTTGGCTAAATATTGCATTTGCTTGTGCAAATGTAATGCTGGATGTACCGAAATCTTTTCCAACTTGTGTTGGACTAACATAAAGAGCATAACCTAATGTTCCCCCACTCCAACCTTCTGAAACGTTTGTAGCAGTAATGTCGATATCGACGGAACCTGCCGTTTGCAGAGTATTTGTTGGGGTAGTTGGAAGAGTTATTTTTCCAAGATTTCCTCGTTGACTTAAAGTCAATTTTTTACTTGCAATCGAGCCAGATACAATCACATTTTCAAATCCTGTGAGAGCGTTAATATCATTTTGTATTGTAGCTGCTGTAGCATTCCATGCAATTGATGCTGTAGTTTGTGTACCAAATTGTAAAACAAATGCACCGCTTGCTGCCACACCACTGAATGAAAGTGTTTGAACTGCATCAACAACATTTTCTCCAGTAATTATTGCTAAATTACTTGTATTATATGCATTTACTCCCGGATTAAATGATGCCACAGAAATTTGTACTACATTGTCGATCGATAAATCTGTCATGTTTTCTCCTTATGGATTTACCAAAATTGTTGGTGTTTGGAAGTTGTCATAGTAATCTGCACTTTGTACTTTCTTAGAAAAATACTGCAAATTAACGTCAATTTGATAACGATAAGGAATTGCTGCCCCATCAATATGTGATAAATTATTAAACTGTGAACCTGCTGGCAACTTTCCAATATAGAAAGAATTAAGTTCTTGTTGTCTTTGTGAATACTGACTATTTAAAGCCATAAGAACATAATTCTTTTTTTCTCTCGCTTCTGGTCCACGACTTATTATATCAATCTGTAATTTATCCACAGTGTTTATTGATTGTATTTCTTGCTCATTTTGTGAATCAAATTTATTTGTATTGGCAAATACTTTTGGATTTAGAACACTTACGGCTATATATAATGTATAGTCTTTTGGCTCTATTATTTTTTGATCCCAAATATAAATGTGACTATCCGCTAATTCTAATTGATTTTTTAAAATATCGCAGAATAAAAGTAATGGAGTTCCGACTAAAATATTTTTTGTTGCAGTATTCAAATCATCATCAATTACTTGAATAATATCATACTGTTTTGTAGGTGTATTTGGTACAATTGATGGCGATGTATAAACGCCTGTATCAGCATCAATTGTCCCACCTGCACCACCTGGTAAAACTGAATAAACGTAAGGAGGAGTACCATCTATAGCTAAAAAACTTGCTGGTAAACTAGGTCCTATTGCTGTGACATATGAAAATAATGATAATGTCATGGGGTTGGGGGCCCCGCATTTAAATAATCTTGAACAAGCTCATAATATTGGTATTTATAAAGAGAATAATTCTTTTTATTTTGAACGCGATACTGTTCTCCTAAGAATATAACAACATCATCAATTTGCAAGCTTAATCTTAAATCGCTGTGAACCATTATCCAGTTCCATTGCCGTTGGCCTTCCGGTTTCATGGCAATTTGTTTTCCAGAAAGCGGCTGAATGATCCCATGAAAATTTATATCAGTGACAGTTTCAATAAGCTGAAAAGCTGAAACCGTCTTAGTTATGAGTCCAAATACCAAAGGTTGAAACCAGTCCATCAAAGTATCAGCCATGTCCGGCAAAGTACCGCTATTGACGTTTAAAGGCACATCCTTTGCATTATTTATCCATTGTATAGATGCTGCACTCATATTTTTTTCTCGATAGCGTACGTGATAGAATCACGCAATTGATGTGAATCAGCTACGACTAAAATCTGTGCTCCTTGATTTTTCTTTGCACGCTGTGCTAAACGAGCAGGAGATAATGCTGGCCATTTCCCAAATCCGCCGGTGTCAAATGCTTCTAAAACGGTAGCAACGCCCATCACCGCAATTTTTTTAACCACTTGTCTAAAACTTTTATCTTTGATTGCTTGTTCAAGCGCATCGTTATCTAAAATGCCTGAAGCTTCTAATTTTTTTGGAAATTCTTCAGTCATCGGCATACGTAGAAATGATCGAATTGGCAAATGAGCAGAACCGAATTCATGTGCAGCACCAATAGTAGCGTTTGATGTGCCGCCATCCCCTTTTGCAGGATCTCGAACATTTTTATCGCCAAGAATGCCAATTTTTACCTGATATTTATTTGACACTAGAGCTTTGACTAAATCATCAAATGGTTTAGTATTTATGTAGGATTCTTCGTCACTCATGTTTTTCTCACGGTTTAGTATGACCTGCTACTGTGAATATTTGGCCAATTAATAATGGTAGCAACATTTCCAAATATTTTGCTCCGTATCGTGTCTGCGTTAACATTGAAAAACTGGGATAATCAAGAATTCTTTGTGGAATAGAATAACCGCTGCTTACATTTCCCACCGCTTTATTTGACTCCAGCCAATTGTACCTACCTGCTATCCCCTGACTACTCGCCCTCAAATCTACCACCAAAAAATGAGCAGCAAGCCACAAATATCCGATAGTATAATTTTCTTGGTTCGTAAAAAGTCCGCTATTAATTCCGAATAAATTGACTTGTCCGTAAGCCTTAGCAATATCTGAATCTAAAATATTGGTCGAGGGATCAGTTCCGTATGGAAAGTCCCTCGTAAAATAGTTCTTGAAATCGTCTACTGTTGGGTTTAAGTAAGCCAAAAATCACCCTTACGCATTTGTTGTTGGGAATGTGATGTACAACATTTCTAAAGGACGGTAAGCCATAACACCAGTAAATTCTCCGTAACCTACGTTTTGAAGAGTATAGTTATCAACAGAATTTGGAACAGTTGTTGTATATGGAACAGGGATATCCATTCTTAAAGATTCTTCATCAGAACGGTATAGAGTATAAATTTGAAGTTGTTGGTTAACTGGTAAATTTTGATATAAACCGTATGCACCATCAGCATAAGCAAGAGGTAAAATCTTGAAATTAGGATTACGACAAATTGTACGGAAAGTTTCTTGAAGCAATTCAAGAGTACTCTTGATTGGGAAATCAGGAGAAGCAGTTGAAGCAATTCCGTTGTAATCGCTTTCAGGAATGACAAAATGCGTTGGGAAAGTCGTTCTTTGGCAGTTACTACGATATTGTTCTATGATTGTTTGTGTGAACGCTTTTAATTGCGCAGTTGTCATTTTAGAAATTGACGTTGGGAACCATGAAGGGCTCGCAAGTGTTGTTATCCCTTGTTGGTTTAAAAGGCCAAGACAAGCCGAATTTGTACCGTTGTTTGCGCCTAAAAATGCAATTTTTTGAATCCCTAAATCCCAGTTGCGCTTTCTGCTTTTTTCAAGAGAAGTAACAAGATCCCAGTTTCCGGAACGTGCAGCTTTTTGAAGCTGAGGAATAGACCAACCGATGATTTTACCCCAGTCAAATACTGTTACAGGCACAGAATCTACAGCTGTATTAGCTTCAGCCATACGCGTATTATTTGCACCTAAGTTGACAATTCCTTGCTCAAATTGTCCTGCGATATCGAACGAACGATATGTGACAATGTTGGAAGACCATGCGCCTTCGCCTGCGCGGATAGGAATATAATCAGCCGGCGGAATTTCGAAGAACTTTTGTTCTGTAATTCTTCTTGCCATCGCAGTAAGAGACGTGATGTTTATTTCATATCCAAGGCTATTTAATTTTAATTTTTCTTGCTCATTATAAATTAATTGTTGTTCACGGTCATTAAATATAATTCTTTTACCAGTTTTACTGTTGTAAATCTTGGTGTGTTGATGAGCCGACTTCGGTGGTTGATACATTAAAAAATCTCCTTATTCATTAAAAATTAATTAAGCTTTAGCTATCTGTTCTAAAGCTTGGTGCATTCAATACAACTCTTATTAATTGTCCAGAAGCAGTGGCTTGATCAAAAGCATATCCAACAATTGGAAGAGTAGAACTTCCAGTGACTTGATGAACTCCAGACGGAACATATTGATCAAGAGTAACTTGTGTACCACGTGTAATTGCAGCGGTAGAGTATAGCCACATGCAAGTCCCAGTGGATGCAATTTCACATCTCATTCCAGCGGTAAATGCAGGTGTTTTTTGGTCATAACAGATGTATCCATTGGGCGTATTTGTGCCCGCAGCTACAACTGTTGGGATACCATTTGCATTATTTACGAATTTAATTGGCATACCGGGATATAGAGAAGTTGCTTGTGTTGTATCAATTTGCGCGGCAAAAACGTTTGTCGGACCAATTCTTAAATCGAGAGTTCCGACGATTGCTAACATCGCAAATTGGTTAGGATTTAATGATGCTGGAGTTGTTGTAACAGCTAGTGCAGTGTATGTAACAGACGCAGGAACTGCATCTGTCGCAACGACTTTATAATAATAAACAGTATTAGGAATTAAATTTGTATCGCTCAGCGTTAAAGCTGTTTGACCAGTTAAAATGTTTGATCCGCTGGGGGTAAATCCTGCACCAGATGTGTCTCTATACCACTGATAAGTATATGGTGCTGTACCACCTGTTGCGGCTGTAGCAGAAAGTTGTGCCGAATTCGGCCCAACGAAGACGGATGTAATCACGCCTGCTGTAATTGACATATTTTTCTCCTTTGAAAAATAAATTATGAATTAATAATCAGAACCAAATAATGATCTACCTCTTTCAATTCTATCCATTACGGGATCAAAATCATTTTCATTTTCTACATTTTTCAAATGAGCATTTTTTAACTTTTCAAAATTCTCTTGATTTTTAAGAGAATTTTTCATTTTCTTATTTTTCATTATTTCTTTTTCTTCATGCTCAGCAAGCTCTAATGCTTTTTTCTTTGCTTTTTTGTCTTCTTCTTCATCATCTTCATCTTCGTTTTCAATGTCTATACCCTCAGGTGACATATCAAGACCTTCAGTCGTATCCATTTCTTCATTTTTCTTTTTCATGTTCTTCATGTTTTTCATTTTTTCTTCAGATTCTTTGTATTTTTCAACAAGTTCTCCGACATTGCAAACTATTCCGTTATGCAATGTGACTTTCATATCTAAAGAAGCATTATTTAACTTTCTTTTTTCTTCAACTTCATCCATCGCATTGACAATTTGAAGAATTGACATTTCTTTTCTTGATGTTGGCAAAGCCACATAAGTCTTTTCATAATCAATTTCGTTTTCTATGGGTTTTCTCGTAAATAATTGAAATGGATTCAACATTTTTCTCTCCTTTGTTTTTGAGGTTGAATTTGAAATACGTTCTAATTGTGTTTTTAAATTTTCGTTATATGTCTTGAATTCTTCAGGAGTCATGATGACTGATTCTGCATAGCGAGGATTTTTTACAATAGCGAGATGTTCATATTCTCCATCAACAACTTCGTTATCATAGTCAACACCATTCCACATTCCTGACCGACCATTCATTTTTGGCTTATAAGCATTAGACAATTTATATCCATTCTTAATAGCTCTTTTTGCACGTTCGCTTGTAATAATGAATTTAGTCCAATGTTTACCATCGGCTGAGTTAAAAAAGCTTTCAACTACCCATCCATCAGCTTCACCTTTTAATTCATCTAAATTAGGATTTACTTCATCAACATGCTCTACAAATATAGGTTTACCAGCAAATGATGGATCCATTTTTCTTAAGGTATCTTCATTTAAATATATTCTATGTGAATTATTTTCTTCTTTATATTCTGCAATTCCAGGATAAAAATGCATTCCATAAGCTATTTCTCCAGATGAATTATCAATTTTTCTTATATTCATCATAGAAAACTCACAGCATTATATCCAGTTGTGGCACTCGCATTTACTGCTCGAATAGATAATCTTTGTCCCGCCGGAATATAAAACGGAACTATTACTGTTCCGCTGACCGCACAAGTACAAACATCAACTTCAGAACCAGCAGCGCCGATTGCGAATTTTAATAGTTGCCCTGATGTATCTGTGATTTGTAATTTTGAAGAAGAAGGAGTTGAAGCAACAAGCGTTACATATGCACTCGTTGTCACATTCGTAGATGCGTAAGAAAGTATATTTACTGTCAAGGAAAAACTCCGCGCTTATTTTTTAAAACGCACAATCGGTATAGCAAAACAACGACAATTATAATCCTGTCCTGGGTTATTTCTGCGTTGTGGTTGTTCCGGTGCTGTCGTAACGGGAGGGTCATTCCAAGAAAAAATCTTACCTTCTAGTATCCCATGACTGTAGCGAACTTCTCCTGGCTTGTAAATAGCATTAGGAGATTTTTGATGTGGCATGTGTACACACGCCCATTTGTATTCTGGCACGCCAGCATCAACGTATTTAACTTCTTTGAATTTTGCCATGAGAAGATTTGTCTCTTGATGAGCCCAAAACTTGGCTTTATTGTATGTAGCGCCGTAACTTTCTTGAAATGATTTGATGAGATTTTCTCGCCTGACTCCTGAAAAAACGTTGTCATTTACTTTTTGTCTGAGGTCTTTTATTTGCTCTTCCGTAAAATTTTTGATGTATAGCCTCATGTTGTTTTGCCATTCGTCAGCTATTTGTTTACGTTGAGCGTCATTCAATTGTGCAGTAACTGTTATATTTTTAACTGATTTTTTAAAATCATCTTCCATTTTAAATATAACTCTGTCAAATATTGATGATATATTTAATTTTTCAGCTATTTGTTCTGAAGATATTTCCTCTAATTTTTTATCTATTTTTTTTAGTTTTTCATCAAAGTTAGCTTTTGAAAGATATATTGAGCTCATCACATCAAATGGTATTTTTGATTCTTCCAATTTATAAGAATTTTTTTCACTGTTCCATTTTGCTCCGATTAATTGTAACTCTTTTGAAATATATGAATTAAATGAACCGTAAAAATTACCGTTTGAATAATAAATTTTACCACTCTCTA
>Ga0070682_100000515_pt1 | contig 24228 bp, 16 predicted proteins | sample KBSC63LmetaG_FD_64668 | JGI IMG/M metagenome (GOLD analysis project Ga0070682, IMG submission 64668) | Corn rhizosphere microbial communities from Kellogg Biological Station, Michigan, USA - KBS C6-3L metaG | ecosystem: Host-associated > Plants > Roots > Rhizosphere | place: USA: Michigan...
CCCGCGCCGACGCATCGCCGCGCAGTGCGCACTGTTGCACCTCGGCGTCACGAGCTTCGGCTACTTCGACGGCCAGCGCCTCGCACCCGAGTACTGGCACGATCTCGACCGCGACTCGGGCTCGGCCATGACGAAGCTCGTGGTGCTCACCTCGGCGTTCGACCTCGTGGCGATCGCACTTTCGCTCATCCCTGCGGGCTTCGCACGCGCGCTCCGCCTGAACGAGACCAGGCTCAGGCTCGCCGCGTACGCCACGCTCGTCGCGGCGACGCTCTGGGTGGCTTACGGACTGACGCTCCGGCCACTCGGCGAGACCGACGAGAGCAACCGGAGCATGCTCGAGCTCACCTGGTACACGAGCTGGATCGCCTGGCCGCTCGCCCTCGGGGAACTGGCGTACGCGCTCGGCTACCGAAGCTTCCAGCGTTGGCTGCCGCTGTGGCTGCTCACCGTGGGGCCGCTGCTCGCGTTCACCGCGCAGACGGAGGTGGCCCACGAGCACATCTGGGCGTCGCGCCGCTGGGTACCCCAGGTGATCCCTTTTCTGCTCGCCTTCGCCGCGTGCGGCGGCGCACGGCTCGTGGCGGCTATCGGCTCGCGCTGGAGGGCCCTCGGAGCGGGCGCTCTGCTCGCCGTTCCGTATCTGGTTTCGGCGATCGCCTTCGCGCGGCCGTTCCTCTTCGAGAGCATGCTCAAGGGGCTGCCGGCCGCGTACGAGAAGGTGGCCGCCTACGCGCGCCAGGACCCGAACCGCTGGCCGCTGCTCACGAACAGCGTGCTCGTGGGGTCGATCCTCACGTACGCCTACGACGTGCCGACCGTCGTCCTGAACGATCGAGGCTCCGACGCTGCTTCGAGGGGCGCCTTTGCGGGTGCGCTCGGCGTCGGCTTCGATCCCTTCGGGTTGCACCACGCCTCCGCCGTCGATGCGCGGGTCGCGGGGCGGTACCTCGAACGCTCGGCGGCAGAGCCGCCGTCGGAGATCGTCGCCCTCCACGTGCCGCTCGAAGCGGGAGAATTTGGGCCAAGCGCGTTCGATCTCCAGATCCCGGCGTCGCACCTCGCGTTGCGGACGCGCGACACCACTCCGGGCCCGGGCGGCTCACTCTCCGCGACCGCCAAACGATCGGTCATCATGTGGGGTCCGTGGATCGATCTCGCCGCGGGGCGCTACCGGGTCGAGTGGTACGGAAGCATCGGCCCCGGCAAGAACAAGCGTCGCGGGACGCTCGACGTGATTTTCGACAAGGGTGCGCAGACGATCGCTCAGGTGCCGCTCGAGGAGCTGCCCACGCAACGCGGCGAACGCCTGCTCGGTGGGATCGACTTCGCGCTGCCTCAGCCCACGCCTGGCGTCGAGTTCCGCGTTCGCGTCAACTCCAAGTCGGCCGTCACGATCGCTCGCTTGCGTCTCAAGCGTTTTGGCCCCTGACGCGGCGCCACGCCTACGAGCCGAGGACGCTCGGTCGGAAGAGCGCGCTCTCGAGCTCGAGCGCTTGCCGCAGATTCGGGGCGCTCGGCCCCTGGACGACCTCGAGGCGCACCGTCGTGCTCGCTCGCACGGCCTGGGCGGGCAGCACCACGGTGTATTCCCCGAGCGCCCCGGACGGCACGGCCAGGTCCCCGACGCGGATTCCGTTGCAGGAGACGCGCACCACGCGCGGCGCCGCGGGCGTGGTCGTGCCGCCGAGCCGCAGCGCAAGATCGTACGGCTGACCCTCGACCAGGGCGACCGTGAAAGCGCCGTCCGGAGCCACGTCGTCGCCGAGTTCGACGAGCCGACCCGCGCTCAGGAGTGGCGCGAGCTCCGCCAGCTCGAACGAGCGGTGGTGCTCATCGACGTCGTCTGCTCGAACACGCACGAAGGTCCACGGCACCCCGTCATTGAAGTAAAATGAGCGCCAGCGTAGCCCCTTGCCGTCGCGCGGGCGGGCCCGACCGAGATCGACGAACCGTTTGCCATCGCGCGAACCTTCGATGCGGAACGCGTCCGAGGCGTCCACGTTGAGGCGAAGGCCCTCGAGGAACCTGTCGGGGGACGTCACGGCGCCGAGCTCCACCGTGATCGACGCGTTTCGCACGAGCAGCGCGGCGGGGGGCGCCTTTCCGGCTCGACCACGGGAACGCGCATCACACACCCGCTCGGCGTGGCGCACCTCCCCCTGCGTGTCGATCAGGCGGCAACCCAGCGGCATGTCACCGGCAGCTGCGCGTCGATCGATACGCTCCGCGTAGATCATGGTGGTCCCGAGACCGCGCCACAACGGATCGTCGTGGAGCCGCAACCTGGACACGTGGAGCGTCGGACGGTCGGGGGCGCCGTAACGGGCACCGTTGCCCAAGATGAGCCTCCATTCCGCGGCCATGGTGGGGCGAATGCCGAGCTTGGTGAGCTCGAGGACGCTGCTCGTGAAGGCGGCTCCGGTCCCCGGTGCGCCCCCGTCCAGCACGTACTCCGCTCCCTTGCCACTCCGCTCGGCAAAGACCTTCGCCAAGACCGGCACGGCAAGCTCCGCGCTCTCGGGGCGAGCCGGAGCACGCTCCCGGCAGCGGGCGAAGTCTCGGGTGACGGCGTGCGCGGCGAGCCCTGCCAGCACCCAGGCGCCGAGCGGCAGGACCGCGGCCGCCCACGGAACCAGGCGCTCTGCATGCTTCAGAAGGGCGGCGCGCAGCGCGTAGGCGATCGGAAACCACCCGAGGCACCCCACCAGACCGAACCAAAGCGTCTGATAGTAGAAAATGTTCTCCTTCAGACTCACGAGGCGCGACGACTGAGTCAGTGCCACCGCGGTGAGCAATGCAGTGACGGCCGCGAGAACAGCGGCGTACGGCGCCTCGCGCCGCGCCCGAGCTCGAAGGCACACCGCGGCCGCAGCGAGCTCGAGCAGCGTGAGGAGGACGGCCAACCACGTTCCCGAGCCCACCGAAAACCCGAGCCAGTAGAGGGACGGGGCGTGGATCTGACGCAGGCCGTACGCGAGCGCCGCACCGATCGGCAGGTGGGGCAGTCGGTTGGACCCGGCGAAGCGCAGGATCGCCCAGGCGTTTCCCGGCTGCTGGAACACCAAGGCCACGAGCGGAGGCAACCAGAGCACGAACGAGACGGCGGCCGTGATGGCGAGTGCGCGCAGGAGCCTCGCGCGTGACACCGAGCGCTCGACCCCAACCACCCAGGCCACTGCGCCTACGGCCAGAAGCGTAGCCGGCGGGGCATACGAGACGTGCGTCTGGATCGTGAAGGCGTGAAGGAACGCGACGCCGGGCAACAGCTCGAGGCGGCCCCTGGCCACCGCGGCCGCGACGAAAATCAAAAGGCCGAACGGAAGCACCGGCGCGAGCGGGTTCCAGATCTCGATGAGCGGGTTGGTGATCAGCGCGCCGTCCGGCACGCGGGTCGCCAGCGCCGACACGAAGGCCGCAACGACGAGCACGCCGAGCAACCTGCGCGTGCGGCCCGTTTCGAGCCGCGCAGCCAGCGCGATCATGGCCGCCGCCGCGCCCAGATTGAACAGCGCCACGCCCACGTTGAGGCTGCGCGTGGCCGCGCCCGACAAGAGGTAGAACGGCGAGAGCAGGTAGTAGTAGAGGGGCCCGGGGTGGTACCAACCGAACTGCGAGTACGGGCCGAGCAGGTGCGTGAGCCGCATGGCCTGGCCCACGTGAAGCTCGAGGATCGCCTCATCGCCGCGCGCTACGGGCCGAAATGATCCGAATCGCGCCTCGTCCATCAAGGCGAGAACGATAGGAAAGACGACGGCGCCGACTGCCGCGGCGAGTGCCACTTGTGGGCTCACGGAACGCCCGCGCTTCACGGAGTCCGGCTCTATCACATGCTCCCACATTGGCGCCGGCGATCGGCCGAATCCTTGTGGTGCCGGGGTCGCGAAGGTATTATTCTTCGTCACTTCCATTCGTTAGACCATTGGTGCGCCCACATCTGACGCAGGGTCGGGGAATCATCACAGCAGCGGCACTGGCCACGGCTGCCGCGTGCAACGACGGCAGCAATTCAAGCGATGGGGTGGGGGCGGGCTTCGGCGGCCAGTCGTCGGACGGTGGGGCGGGCACCTCGAACGCATCAGCCGGCCGCTCGGGCGCCAGCCACGCCGGAGCCGCCGGCCGCGGCGCGAGCGGCCGCGGCGGGGCTACTAGCGGAAGCGCCGGGAAGGGAGACAGCCACACGAGCTCGGCTGGGCACACCGCAACGGGCCACAACGCCGGAGCCGCCGGAACAGGCGCCGGAATCCCGTCTGCGGGCGGGGAGGACGGTGGGGCAATGGGAGGCTTCGCAGGAACCACGTCTCAAGGCGGGCGCGCCGGCTTCACTGGCGGAGGCACGACCGGGGGTGACAGCGCAGAGGCTGGAGACTCCGGCGCATCGGGCGACGCGGGGGCATCGGGAGACGCCGGGGCTGGCCCGGAGTCGCCATCCACGATTCACCTCGCCAACCTGTTGATCGAGCCGAACCCGGCCATGTCGATCTCCTGCTACGTCTCGTGGACGACGGCGGTTCCGGCAAGCTCGGCTGTCGAGTTCGGCGAGGGCACCTACGCCTTCCGCATCCGGGACGACGCTCTCGTCACGAATCACCGCGTGCTCGTGATCGGCATGCACGCCGACACGAGTTACCTGGTGAAGGCCGTCTCCGCGAACGACGAGGGCTCGGGGAGCGCCGCGGGGACATTCACGACGGGATCGCTCCCCGCTTCGCTACCGCTTCCCACTCTCACCGCCGACAACTTCGGCGAGAGTCAGACCGGTTGGACGCTCATGAACCTGCAAGTCGTGGGCGCTTCGGTGCCGGCACGCATCGTCATGTTCGACGAGCAGGGGCTGCCCGTCTGGTACTTCATCCAGGGTACTCACGCCGACGGCCGCGGTGACATCGCGACCGAGTTCTACGACGGCCGGGTCTTCGTCGGGCCTGCTCCCCAGGAGCCGGCGCGTGTCGTGGCCCTCTCCGGTGAGGTGCTGTGGGCAGGCCCGCCCAATTCCACTTCGCCCGAGCAGACCCATTCGTTCAGTCAGCTTTCGACCGGCAACTATCTCCTCGACATGGAGTTACCGGGAACCGCGCAGGACTCGCCCCGGATCAAAGACCAGCTGCTCCAGGAAATCGCGCCCGATTGGAGTGTGGTGTGGTCGTGGAAGATGTTCGACCACGTGCCCAAGGCAAGCCCTCGCTACGAGCTCTGTCACGGCAATGCCCTCAGCGTGGACGAGGCCACCAACATGGCCTACTTCAACTGCCGGTACCTCGGCGTTTTCAAGATCGATCGCAGCTCCGGGGACATCGTCTGGCGCCTGGGTGGCACGTTCGACTCGACGACGCTCGGGCCCGGCGACTTCACGTTCGAGCCGCCGGAAGCGCAGTTCAGCGACATTCACGCCCCGAAGTTCTACGCAGACGGAACGGTCCTCGTGTACGACAACGGGGGCTACTTCAACCTCGCGCAGGGCACCGTGTACCACTCGCGCGTGCTCGAGTATCGCCTCGACGAGGTGGGCATGAAGGCCACCCGTACGTTCGAGTTTCCCGGAGATTTCCCGGTCGGCGACTGGTACGAGAACGACTGGTACACGCCCATCTGGGGAGACGCGGATCGCCAACCGAACGGCAACATTCTGATCACGGCAGGCACGCGGCAGCCCGACGCCAACACCCGCATCATCGAGATAACGCGGACGGGAAAGGTGGTTTGGGAGCTGATTTTCCCGGTCAGTATCGGCGCCTACCGAGCCCAACGGCTGTCCCCACCACCGCTCGTCGAACGCCTGCCATAGCGTGCGAGGACCGAGGTCAGCGCGCTCGACATTGAAACGGCGCGTCGAGGTACGTCCACCCGCCGCTCGCCGGACGCACGGAGTCGCTCAGAATTTCGCTGCCGTCCGAGCAGATGCGCTTCGACACGGCCCGATGCCCATGACGGACCATGACCTTCCCCGGCCGTCCCCGGTACGGCCAAACGACGACGTCTACCTTGTCCGGCTCCCACTCCCACCCGAGGGAGCGCTCGTAGAAGATCTCCGGGACCGGGTTGTACGCGCCCGGGAAATGGCGCAGCACGAGCTTCGCCACCGAGCCGTGGTGAACGAAGTTGTAACGCTCGCCCCAGAGCCCGTTCAGCCCGACGACGCAGAGCTGCAGCGCGAGCGCGCCCGCTGCCACCAGGATTCGCGAACGCTCGGCCAGGCGCTCGCTCAGCTCCAGCGCTAGCGCGAAGAGAGGCATGGCGAGCCAATAGGCGTAGCGGATGAAAACGACGTTGCCCGAGTTCCAGTTGTGGATGGAGAAGGTCGGGACGGCCATCGCGACCACGAGCGCGAGCGTGGCGCCTACCTCCCGGTAGAGCGCCGGTCGCTCGGGTGCAGACGCGCGGACGACGACGGCAACGACGACCGCCACGAACGCGGCAAGGAGCCCGGGAATGCCGACGATCATCCCCTCGTTCAGATCGAACGCCAGCGACCACGCCCGCTCCCAGCTGATGAGGGCGAGATCGGTCGCGAAGGTGGCGATCAGGCTCCAAACGCCAAACTTGGAATAGAAAAACAGGTAGGGCAGCGCGGCGAGCAACACGCCCCCGGCCACGCCGAGCTTCTCGCCGAGGGGCAGCGGGCGACGGAGGGGCCACGCGGTCCACACGACGAACGGCAGCACGAAGACGGCCGAAGGGTTCTGCGTGGCGGCGAGCCCCCCGGCTGCGATTGCCAGGCCGAGCCGTCCACTCTTTGCGGCGAGGCACGCGATGAGCACCGTGGCTCCCGTGAGGACCTCAGGGCCCGTCCAGGCCAGGTAGAACGTCGTGCCGCACAGCCAGAGCAGCACAGTGGCGACGAGCGCCGGCCCCGCGCGGTCGGAGCGCCGAAAGAGCACGGCGATCGCGGCACACAGGCCGCACGCATTGACCCAGGCGAGGGCGAGCACCGGCGATAAACCGAGCAGCTCGGTGAGCTCGAGGAACGGAACCGCCAGGAGCGAGAAAAACCAAAAGTGCAGCGAGTAGTAAGCGCCGCCCGGGGTGCGGTACACTGAAGGCAGAGGATTGCGCGCGCCAGCTTCGATGCCGTGAACCAGCTCGGCCGTGAGCTGGCGAAAATGGGGTTCCCGCTCCCTGATCCAGCGCGCGTTGGGCAGACGGATGTCCGGCGTCCCATGGCGCCCGATGGCACGTGCCACGACCAGGTATTCGGTGCCGTCGCCCGTCGGACGCACGCCGACCGTCGCGACCAGGAACGTCAACGCGTAGCAGGCGAAAGCAAGCCGAGAGCGCAGCGGGGGCATTCGGGGCGGGCCGACCGGCGGAACAGTCAGGATACCTTGTCCGGACCGAGGGAGCGTGGTCTTCTCCGCGCCGCTCGATGGACACCCTGGCACAAGCCCCCACGGGTCCGCTGCGCGTCGAGCCGCTCGCGGACCCGAGCGCGGGCATCCGACTCTCCCTCGTCATCCCGACCTACAACGAGGCAAAGAACGTCGCGACCTTGCTCGGCCAGCTCGAAGCGCTTCTCACGCCAGCGCTCGGCACGGCGTTCGAGCTCATCGTGGTCGACGACGACAGCCCCGACGGAACCGGCGCGCTCGTCGAGGAGCTGCTGCCGGCGCACCCTCGCGTTCGCCTCATCCGCCGGCGCGGCGAGCGCGGGCTCAGCACCGCGGTGATTCGCGGATGGCAGGTGGCGCGCGGCGAAGTGCTGGGGGTCATGGATGCCGACCTGCAGCACCCGGTCGAGGTCAACCTCGCCCTGCTCGCCGAGATCGAGCGGGGGGCCGACCTCGCCGTGGCAAGCCGACACGTCGTCGGCGGCGGCGTGAGCGACTGGAGCGCGGCGCGGCGTGTGCTCTCGCGAGGCGCGCAGCTGCTCGGCCTGCTGATCCTGCCGGGCGTGCTCGGGCGGCTCACGGATCCCATGAGCGGCTATTTCATGCTGCGTCGCAGCGCGCTCGAAGGCGTCACGCTGAGCCCGCTCGGCTACAAGATCCTGATCGAGGTCGTCGCCCGCGGCCGCGTCCGCTGGATTGGCGAGGCCGGCTACGTGTTCCGCGAGCGGACGGCAGGCGAGTCGAAGGTCACGCGCAGCCTGTACTTTCAATACCTGCGGCACCTGATCCGGCTCCGCTGGGCGACGCTGCCCGAATCGCGACTGTTCCGCTTCTGCGTCGTGGGTGGCACCGGCGTGATCGTCGACATGGCGCTGCTCTTCCTCCTCAGCGATCCGAAGATGCTCGGCCTCGGCCTCACGCGCAGCAAGATCCTCGCCGCGGAGACCGCGATCTTGACGAACTTCCTCCTCAACGATCGGTGGACCTTCGGCGATCTGGCGCGTCAGTCGCCGGGCGCCAAGAGCAAGCTGCGGCGTTTCCTCGGCTACAATCTGATTTGCTCGGCGGGAGTGGCGCTCAACGTCGTGCTCTTGAACCTGCTGTTCAACTTCGCGCACATGAACCGCTACCTGGCCAACGCGATCTCGATCGTGGCCGTGACGTTCTGGAACTACGGCCTCAACCGCAAGCTCAACTGGGCGCCGAGCAAGACCAGCCTGCCGCCACCGCCGCCGACGTAGGGGAAGCTCTGCGTCAGCGCGCGACCCGCCGCGTGCGCCGGTGCAGGTACACGAAGCCGCCCACGCCCCAGAGCAAGAGCGGCACGAGGGACGAAAAGCCATGCAGCTTGAGCTGCACGCCCAGGTTCGAGCCGCCCGCGTAGCTCGCGAGCCTGCCGGCGAATAGCCGCGGCCAGGCGTAGCCCGTGAGAATGTCACCGCTCTCCGGCGCTTCCATGCCGACGGCCGTGAGCGCGAGCATGTTCGCGACCGAGATGAGGCCGATTACGAGCGTGAGCACGCGCGCCCACTCCATGCGCAGACGCAGCCCGACGGCCACTCCGACCGCGAGGAAGGCGAGCCCCGGCACGAGATGGCGCGGGCCCCCCGCGGCCCCTCCCCACCACATGTAGTAGCCCGCGTTCAGCACGAACAACGCGCCGAGAGCCACGAGCCCCGCACCAAACGCCACGTCCTTTCGGCGGCGCACGTGCTGAATGCCGAACATCAGCCCGAACACGGCGACGGGCGACACGTAGAAAAGGCCGCGCCGCACCCCGAGCAGCAATCCGTAGCTCCCCGCGAGCGTGGGCGGATGAATGCCGAGCAACCCGCCCGCATGGCCCGCGACGAACTCCGGCTTCCACATGAACGAGTACCCGGTGCGCCACGGCGCTCCGAACGCAGCGGAGTGGTACGCGGCGAGAGCGAGCGCCGGAGCAAGCCCACCGAGCGCGAGGTTGCGCGCCACCACGAGCCGCTGGCTCGAGCGTGCGTCGAGCAGAAACCAAAGACCGATCAGCGCCGCCGGGAACAGCGTGAGGTACTCACAGCCCGGCGCCAGCGCGAGACAGGCACCAGCCCAGCGGAGGCGGTTCGGGGAGGGAAGGGTGCCCGCCGGTCGCACGCCGCGCTGATCGAGGCACACGATGGCCCAGAGCAAGAGCGCCGCGGCGGGCGTATGGCTATAAAAACTCGTGGAATAGGGGAAGATCGGCGTGCCGAGCACGACCAGCGTCGCGCTCACGAGCGCCGTCCGTGTCGGCATCCGCCGCCGCAGGAGCTCGAACAGGCCGAGCGCGATCAGCACGCCCGCGAGGCCACTCGTGGCGAGCGAGCACGCATAGAGCGCTTGCTGGAACGCGCGATTGGGCGTGACGCGCACGCCGGGGCGAAACTCCGTCCCGAGCACGGTCGCTTCGGGCTCCATGCCGCGCAGGCGTTGCACGCCGTGGACGGCGGCGTACACGGGCGCCGCCGCGAACGACACGAGCGGCGGCTTGTCCGTGTACCAGCGGCCGTGAGCGAAGGCGCGATCCCCCGTATTGCGCACGAAACGATCGATCGAGAGCGTGTGGTCCTCGACGAGCGCGCGCGTGAGATCGAAACGCGAAATCGGGTTCCACGTCGCCGCGGGCAGGAAGTACGCGAAGATCCCAAAGAGCCAGGCGGCGTAGGCCACGCGAAAGGTTCGGCGCTCGTCCCGGTTCACAGCTGGTGCGCGCGACCCTAACCCGGGAGGCCGCTCTCCCGCCGGCACCGGCTCGCTGGCTCGTGCTCACGTCGCCCCCCGTTGCCATTGGGGCAATCTGGCGCTCCGCGGCGGGTAATGAGTCATTTCGACTCATGTTTCGGTTTCTGTTTCGTTGCCGCTGGAATGCGGAATTATTCGCAAATTTTCCGTTGACCCGGTGCGTCGAAGAAGGGTAGAAGCGGAGTCGCTATGGGGAACTTCAATCGTTTTGGTCGTGACCTTGCTAGTCGTCCGGGCTCGTTGGCAATCGTGCTCTTCGCATTGAGCAGCACTTGCTACGTCGCTTGCGGCGGCGATGATGACACCATCGGTACCGGTGGTACGGGCGGTACGTCCACCGCTGGTAAGGGTGGCACCGCTGGTAAGGGTGGCACCGCCGGTAAGGGTGGCACCGCTGGTAAGAGTGGCTCCGCCGGTAAGGCTGGTAGCGGTACCGGTGGTAGTGAAGCTGGTGCTCCGGCAACTGGTGGCGCCGGTGGCGTCCCGGCTGGCGGCGCAGCTGGCGAAGCCGGTAATGGTGGCGGTGGCGACGGCCCCACCACCCCCGAGCAGTAACTCGGGCTTCCGTTCGACCCGCACCGCGTAGTAGTGAGCGTCCCCATGACGCTCACTACTGATGCGCGCGCAGAGCTCCTCGACGAGCTCGTGCTGCACGCCTACCAATACTCGCCTGAAAAGCCATTTCTACTGGTTTCGGGCCAGTACAGCGACGAATATCTCGACTGCAAGCTGGCCCTCAGCCAGCCGCGGGCGATGTCGGCCCTTGGCCGCGTGTTCCTCGCAACACTCAAAGCACCCATCGTTGCGATTGGTGGCCTCACCATGGGCTCCGATCCCATCGCGATGAGCACGAGCCAGACGAGCTTCGGCTCCGAGCGGCCGCTGCGCTGGTTCACCGTGCGCAAGGAAGCCAAGGGCCACGGGCAGAAGAAGCTCGTCGAAGGCAGCGTGAAACCGGGCGAGGCGGTCGCCGTGGTCGACGATGTCTGCACGACGGGTGGCTCCACCGTGAAGGCGATCGAGGCAGCGCGCGACTTCGGATTGCAGGTGGCCGAGGTCATCGTGCTCGTCGATCGCGAACAATCCGACGGCATCGCGAACATCCAGCGCGCCGCCGGCCCCGACGTCCGCGTCACCGCCGTCTTCACGCGCTCCGAGATCAAGGCGCGCTACGCGGTGCTCAAGGCTGCGCGCGGCGGATAGCCAAGACCAGCGCTGGCGCGCGCTCGTCGACGCCATCGCCGAACGCGCACTGGCTGGCGACGCAGGAGCGCAAGCCGCTCTGCCGTCCCTGAGCAAGGCGGTCGGCTCAGCGGTCGTCGGCAAAGCCCTCGGCCGCGTCAGAACGGGGTGAGCTGACGGGCTGCCCAAGTGGGAGCAGCCCGCCGGCCTCGCAGGCTGGCCCCACTACCCGTTTAGTTGACATAATGTATCTTATGCGATCTGCTGACCATGGCCCCGCCGCGGAAAAGACGCTGCATTCTGGATGCTTCGCCCAACGCGCCGCCATCGGTGGCTACACTCGGCGCGCCCTTGCCGACCGCAACGGTTCGCTTGAAGAAGGACCTGGCCCGAGCCATTCGGAGCGGTCATCCGTGGGTGTATCGAGACGCGCTTGCGGGTGCGCCCGCGTACGCGAACGGAACGCAGGTCGAGGTCCTCGCCAAGGATGGTCGTTACCTCGGAACCGGGTTCTGGGACGAAAGCTCGGCAATCGCCGTTCGGGTGCTCGCGACCACGCGTGACTTCGACTGGGACCAGACCGTCCAGCAGCGGCTCGCGGAAGCGCTCGAGCGTCGCTTGGCCCAGCTCGATCCCAAGACCACGAACGCGTTTCGGTGGGTTCATGGCGAAGCGGATCGGTTGCCGGGCGTCCACGTGGATATCTACGCCGAGGTCGCGACGGTGCGCTTCGATGGAGCCGGCGCGCGTGCGGCGTACCGCAGCCTGCCTCTAGCCCTGAAGTCGCTCCGAACGTGGCGGATCCGCGACGTGGTCGATCGAGAGCAGCGTGGCGAGCGCGGTCCGCTCGCGGAGCTCGAAGTGCGCGAGAACGGGCTCAAATTCGGGGTCGATCTCGCCCACGGGCAGAAAGGCGGGCTATTTCTCGATCAGCGCGAGAACCGGGCCGAGGTCGCGGCGCGCGCGCGGGGGCTCCGCGTGCTCAACCTGTTCGGATACACGGGCGGATTCTCGCTGTATGCCGCCGCTGCGGGCGCGCAACGGACCGACACCGTCGACGTCGCCCGCCCGGCGATCGCCGCGGCGCGCCGCAATTTCGAGCGAAATGGGCTGCCGACGGATGCGGCGCGCGCGGGATTTCACGCGGTCGACGCCTTCGAGTTCCTCGAGGGTGCGGCGCGACGCGGCGAGCATTTCGGGCTCGTGATCTCCGACCCGCCCGCGTTCGCGAAGAACCGAGCGGGGCTTCGTACTGCCCTCGCCGCTTATCGTCGCCTGCACGCGCTCGCTGCCTCCGTCGTCGAGCCCGGCGGCATCCTTTGTGCGGCGTCGTGCTCGAGCCAGGTCGATAGGAAGAGCTTCCTCACGAGCGTCGACGCCGGCGCCAAGGCCGCGGGGCGACGCTTCACGCTCGAGGAGCTTCGCGGCGCGGGCTTCGATCACCCCGTTTTGCCCGCGTTTCCCGAGGGCGAATACCTCAAATTCGCGATCGGGCGCGTGCGCTGACGCTGAGCGGCGGCGGGCTCAGAGCGGGAGGCGGTGCTGGATGAGCGGCGCGCCGGGCGGCGAGAGGCTAAGCGCGAGCAACGAGCCGGCATTGGTGAGCACGAACGCGCGCGAGCCCTCGGCCGCAGGTGTCATCGCCGAGCCGTCGGCCATGTGGATGCCGTCGATGAGGTCGCCGCCCATGGGCGAGATCAGGAAGACGCCGAGGCGCGTCGTCGAGACGAGCAGCGTGCCCGCAAACGGCACGGGCGCCGAGACGCCGCCGCTCGGTAGCGCCCGGCGCCACACTTCTGCTCCGTTCTCGGGATCGAGCGCCCAGAGCCCGCTCGTGCCGCTGGCTGCGAGCAGGAGCCGGCGCGCCGGCGTGGACGAGCTCGTCCCTTCGGGCTGCGACCAGAGCACGAGCTCGGACACGCCGAGGACGCCGGGGTTCGACCAGACCTGGGTCCCCGTGTCGGCGTCGAGCGCGAAGACGCCGCCCGCGTAGCTGCCGACGAACACCACCGGACCCGTGTGCAGGGTGTCGGGCACCGGCGTCGTGTCGACGTCGAGGTAACGCGGAGCTTCCCCGGTGGTGGCTTCGACTTCCGCCGCCAGATCGACCGGCTGCCAGCGCTCGGCTCCCGTGCGCGGATCGAACGCGAGGATCGTGCCGTCGCTGAAGCCGGAGTAGAGCTTGTCACGGTAGAGCGTGATGCCCGAGTAGCCGGCAACCTCCATTCCCATCGCGGGAGTGCGGTGCTGGTGCCAGCGCAGGACGCCCGTCGCGGGGTCGAGCGCGAGGATGGTGTCGTTGGCGTTGGCGACGTAGAGGAAGCCGCCAGAAAGTACTGGCCGGCGGCTCACTTCCGCGTTGGTCATGAAGCGCCACATGAGGCGCCCGCTCTTCGCGGCGACCTTGTAGAGCGCGCCGTCGTTGGAGCCGAAATAGACGACGTCCTCCCCCGGATCGTAGAGCGGCGCGCACTGAACGAAGCCGAGCGTCTCGAAGCGCCAGAGCACGGTGCCGTCGGCCGCCCCGACCGCGTAGAGACCGCGATCGCTCGAGCCCACGAAGACGCGCTTGTGCAGGTGGTCGATTTCCGCCTGCCCCCGCTCGTACGGCTCGCCCGAGAGCCGCGATTGGGCCAGGACCTGCCGCTGGTAGATGACGTTGAGCGCGCCGTTCGGGCGCTCGATGAACGGCGGAAGATCCGGGTGCGCGCCCGCGCCGAGCGCGCTGCAGCCCGCGAGCACGGCGAGGCACGCGGCGGCGAACGCCGAGCGAAGCATCACGGAGCGCTCGACGGGGCGCTCGCGGGCGCCGGCGGGGACTGCTTCGTGGCCTGGCGCAGGATCTCGTCGAGCTTCTCCTTGGAGATGCTCGACGGGTCGCCGCCGCCTTCTTGCTTCTGCGCGGCTTGCTGCATCAGCGCCTGGAGCTGCTCGGGGGTAAGCGTGCCCTTCTTGGGGGGAACGGAGCTCGGGTCGATGGTGGCGAGGAGCTCCTTCGAGGCGTGAGCCACGAAGCTCGGCGTGGCGTCGGCGGCCGGAGTGCCGGCCTTCTCGATCGCCTTCTTCAGTAACTCTTTCGCGGGCTCGCGCTCGCCGGCCGCGAACGCCAGACGCCCTTGATGGTAGAGCCCCAGCGCCGCGAAGTAGGTGATGTCGCTGTTGGCAAGCTCGCGGAAGCCCTTCTGCGCGGCCTCTTTGTTACCGAGCGCTTCCTGAGCGAGGGCTGCACCCTCGAGCGAGCGCAAGCGAACGTCGGAGTCGACCTTGGCGAGCGCGCTCCCCTGCACTGCCTGGTACGCCGCGAGTGCTTCCTTGGCCTTTCCGGCGTCGAAGTGCACCCCAGCGAGCGCGAGCTGGGCGAGGGTCTTCACCGTCGGGCTGCCGTCGGCCGCTCGGTAGCGATCCTCCGCAGCCTTGAGGCGCGCAGCGTTGTCGGCGAAGTGCTGGCGCGGATCTTCGATGCCCGTCGAAGGATCGGGGCCGCTCTCTTCGTCTCCGACGCGGCCGAGCTCGGCGACCACGCCGGCCATCAGCGCGTCCGTCGCCTTGCCTTGGGTCTTGTGCACCCGGCTTCTGTAGATCTGGCTGCCGATGCCACCCACGGCGAGCGCGACGACGACCCACTGCAATTTATTGAAGTGGCGCTTGAGCCACGTCGTCGCGGCTTGAGTGCTGCGCGCGAGCGCGTCATCGACCAGCTCCGCGGCGTCGAGGTTGCGGGACACCGCCGCGCGACGCTCGCTGTGGCGCGACTTGCGCTTCTGCGCGGCCTCGGCGCGGACCTTCTGGTTGCGATCGCGGATCGCTTTCGGGGCTTCTTCCTCGGACACGGGGGGCGTCTATACCACAGGGTCCAGGGGCTCAGGGACCAGGCTTCCAGGGCTCCGGGGGCGGTGGCGGAAGCTCGTCCGAGAGCGGGACCAGGGCCACGGCTTCGACCGAGACGCCGCTGCTCGCGTACACGACGACGGCCGTCCGCAGGCCCGGGCGCAAGCCCAGGGCCGCGGGCACCGTGGCGTACACTTCGACCGGCTTTTCAGAGCGCGGGACGACGACGCGCACGGCGCGCTGCTCGTCGAGCGCCGGGACCCCGCGTTGCCGCTTGGGCGTCCCCTCGCGATCGAAGCGCACGAGGTGCGTGCCGGCGCTCACTCGCACCTCGCCCGGTGACGTTCCCGTGCTCGTGGCGCGAACGAGCAAGCGCACGCCGCGACCGTTGCCGCCGGGCGGGATGGTCACCTCGATGGCCTGGCCGAGATCGGCGTGCTTGCTCAGCTTGGCGAGGTCGCGTGGCTCGGGACCGCCGACGTAGTCGAGCACCTTGGCTCGAAGCGCGAGCCCGAGCCCGCCCGGCAACGGATCGGGCGTGCCGAGGAAGCGTCGCAGGGGCGCGGCCATCTCGTCCTTCCCCCCGAGCTCGACCATCGCTTCGGCGAGGGCGAGGCGCGTGCTCTGCAGCCGCTCGTCCCCGAGGGCTTTGAGGAGCGCACCGCGCGCGGAGTCGTCGCCAATGCGAGCCAGCGCGCGCGCGACGTGCGGGCGAAGGCGGACGTCGCCGAGCGACTGCACGAGCGGACCGACCGCCGCCTTGATTTTGAGCTCACCAAACACCTGAAGGATCTCGCGAGAACGTGCGAAATCTCTGGCGTTTGGGTGGAGCCACCAGTCGAGAAGCTCCGCCTCGCCGCGCTTGTCGCCGGATTCGCCCAGCGCGAGCGCCGCGAGGCGCCGGAAGCGCTGATCGGGCCCCACGAGCAGCTCTCCCACGAGCGGAGCGCCCTGCCCGAGCCGCGTGAGCGCGAGCGCTTCCCACGCCTTGGCCTGCGCGTCCTCCTCACGGCCGAGCGCGAGGCGGAGCGCTGGGGCAATGCCCGGCTGACGGAGCTCGAAGAGCACCTCGGCCGCTTTGCGGCGCACGTCGAGCTCGGCATCGTCCAGGAGCTCGGCGACCTCCGGCGCCGCCTCTCCGTCGCCCGCGAGCGCGCGACGGATCGGGACGGGCCAGCCTTTGCCCTCGGCGCGCAGCCCGCCGAGCTCGTAGCGGCCGTGGGAGGCGCCCATCTCGCGCAGCTTCTCGCGCAAACGGTCGCGGTCGGCGGGACGAGCGCTCGCGAGATCGCGCTGCTCGGTCGGGTCACTCGCCAGGTCGAACAGCTGGCAGGCGCCGATGCGCCGCGCGCACACGAGGCGGAGCGAGCCGCCCGCGACCATCGCGTGATCGTCCGTCTCGGCGTAGGCGAAACCCGGCCCCTCGGGCGCGCTGCCCGCGAGCAGCGGTCCGAGATCACGACCCCGGAGCCGCGGCGGGCGCGGAATATCGAGCCCCGCGAGCACCGTGGGAAGCAGGTCGACGAGCTGGACGGGCTCCCAGATGCGCTTCGGCTTCACGAGGCCCGGTGCCCACACGACGAGCGGCACCCTCACCTGCTCCTCGTACACGCTCGTGCCGTGGTAGCGCCCGCCGTGGTCGCCGAACTCCTCGCCGTGATCGGCCGTGACGATCACGGCGGCGCGCGGTCGCGCGGCGAGGAACGCGTCCTTCAGCCGGCCGAGCGTCGCATCCGCGGCGGCAATCTCGGAATCGTAGCGGTCCACGTCGCGCTCGCCGAACGGGTGGTCGGGGTGAGCCTCGTACGGCTCGTGCGGCCCGAACAGGTGCACCCACGCGAAGAGCGGGCGCCCCGGGGGTGCCTCCCGCAAGTACTTATCGACCTGCGCCAGGCGCTGCTCGCCCTCGGCGAACTCCACCCAGCGGTACTCGAAATCGAGTGCTCGCTCGCTGAACGTCTGGAAGCGTGCCCCATCGATGAAGAACACGGCCGGGGGATAGAACGCGGCCGTGCGGTAGCCGTACGTGCGCAAGAGCCCGGCCCACGTGTCCGAGTCGAGACCCATCCCTTGAAGGAGGAGCGGACGCATGTACTTACCGGTCATCAGCGAGGTGACGGCGTACGAGGTGTGCGGGGTGGCCGTGTACGCCTCGCCGAAGCTCGCGCCCTCGGCAGCCAGGCGGTCGAGGACGCGCGTCGTCGGGCGCCCGTACCCGTACGCGCCCACGTGATCGGCGCGCAGGGCGTCGATCGTGACGAGCAGGATATCGCGCCCGCGAAGATCGAGGCTCAGGGCACCCGTGGTGCTCGGGCTCACGCTCGCGGCCGCGAGTGGCGCGGCGAGCGCCGCGTCGTCCCAGGCCGGCGGCGGAGCGAGGCGGGCAGCGAGCTCGACGGCGCGTGACGCCACCGGTGCCGACTCGAGCAAGATGAGCCGGAAATTATCGAAGTGCGCCAGACGCCGCGCACTGCCCGGCAGGGCGAAAAGCAGCGCAAAGGCGAGCCCGAGCGGCCACACCCATGCGCCACTGCGGCGAGCGGCGCCCGACGCCGGGAAAAGCGCGAGGACGGCCGTCGGCGCCAGCGCGAGCGCCCCGAGCGCCAGGGCGACGTGGAACGCCGGGTACAAGCGCACGAGCAGGAAGTGGTTCGCGAGCTCCAGCGCGCCGATCGCGACCAGCGCTGCGAGGCCGAAGGTCGCCGGTCGCTCCGTACGGACGCGCTGGGCGCGCGGCTGCAGCGCGAGCGCTACCCCGGCTCCGACCAGGCCGAGCACGAGCGCAAAGGCGCCACGTGCGGTCGGCGTCGCGAGATGCCGGCCGCCCCCCAGCGCCCACCCGAGCCCGAGCGCCGCGAGCCCGACACCCGCGGCGAGTCCGCGCTGGGCTCGCTTGCCCGGCGTGACGAACGCGTGGTCGAGGAGCGCACCGAGCAGACCCACGGGCGTGGCCAGCACGAGCAGCGTGGGCAAGAGCCACAAGAGGCCCCGCTCGGCCTCCCAGATGCTCGCGACACGCCGGTGCGAAAGGCCGAGCACGACGAGCGCCTCCACGAGCGCGAGCGCCTGCGCGGCGAGCGCGGACAGACCGAGACGTCGAATCACGCCCCCGAAAGCCCAGCCGCGCGGCTCACTTGAAGGTGATGACGCCGATCTCGTAGCGGCGCGTGCCGGCGGGAAGCTGGACGACGACCTCGTCCCCGATGCTCTTGCCGATCAAGGCGCGTGCGAGCGGCGCGGAGATGGAGATGAGGCCGTGGTTGATGTCTGCCTCGTCGGCGCCCACGATTTGGTAGGTGGATTCCTCGTCGCTATCGAGGTTGGTGAGGCTGACGGTGGCGCCGAAGCGCACTCGATCGCCGCTGAGCTTGGTGGGGTCGATCACCTCGGCGCGCGCGAGCTTGTCCTCGATGTCCTTGAGCCGCGCCTCGACCAGGCCCTGCCGCTCCTTCGCCGCGTGGTACTCCGCGTTCTCGCTGAGGTCGCCGTGCTCGCGCGCGATGCCGATCTCGCGCGAGATTTTCGGACGCTCCTCCTTGAGTCGCACGAGCTCGTCCTTGAGCTTCTGTGCGCCGCCAGGGGTCATGGGAACCTTGTCGACCATCGGAGGAAGGGATCTACCGGGGGAAGGCCGGCGCCGCCAGTCAGATTTGTTCGAGCCATGGCCAAAACCTCAGGTTTTTCGCGCGCCTGGTGCTTGCCTTCGAGGCCGGCAGGGGCTACCGAGGGGCCTCCGCATGCGCGTCTCACCGTTGTACCGAGCAGCCGGAGGTCTCCTCCTGGCTAGCGCCCTCGCAAGCGCCGCCCTCGGTTGTGCGGGTGAGACCCGCGCCCCGCAGAGCGCGCTCGAGTACGCCGAGAACGCTCGCGCGAAGTACGAGCAAGGGGTGCGCGCCATCGAGTCCGAGAACTGGGAGGGCGCGGCGGAGACGCTGAACGACCTGAAGAAGAAGTACGGCTACAGCCGCTACGCGCGCCTCGCGGAGCTCCGGCTCGCGGACGCCGATCTGGCGCAGGACAAGTATTCCGAGGCCGTCACCGGCTACAAAACCTTCGTCCACGACTACCCGAACGATCCAGAAGTGCCGTACGCGCGCTACCGCGTCGCCAAGGCGCAGTACGAATCGGTGAGTCAGTCGATCATGATGCCGCCGCTCGAGGAGCGGGATCTGGCCGCCGTGAACGACGCGCTCGTCAGCATCCGCCAGTTTCTCGCCGATTTCCCGGCGAGCCCCTACTCCGACGAGCTGCGATACATGCGTGCCGTCGTCGTGGGGCTGCTCGCGCGCCACGAGCTCTACGTGGCGCGGTTCTATCTCGGGCGCGGCAGGTTCGACGCGGCCGTCGCCCGCTGTGAGCACGCGCTCAACGCCTTCGACCATTCCGGGCTCGAGGCCGAAGCGCTCGTGCTGCTCGCCGAGACGTACATGAAGCAAAAGGAGCGCGCGAAAGCACGCGCGACGCTGGCGCGTGTCCTCGACGAGTACCCCGCGAGTCCCTTCGTCGAGAGCGCTCGGCGCTTCCTGGCCGTGCTCGGCCCTCCCCCCGCCCCGGGCAAGGCGCCTGCGCCCACGGCCGGCCCGGCCCCTGCCCCCGCCCCGAGTGGCGCAAAAACCGACCCCCCGCCCGCGCGCGTGGACTGACAATCCCTCGCAAAACGCGCCGGCTCGAAGCCGCCGCGCGCCGTCCGGCGGCCGTTCGGGATAAAGTGCCGCCTGGTGTGGACGGTGCGCCACGGGGCGAAGCCCGGCCGAAACGAGGGCTCGCGACGCGATCACCCGACCGCCGAATCATGACCTCAGATCCTACCCAAGACGCAAAGCTCTCCGCGGCCCCCATCACGGTCCTGGTCGTTGACGACGAGAAGAACATCCGTCGCACGCTGGGCATGGTCCTCGACGGCGATGGTTACAAGGTGCTCGAAGCCGAGTCCGGTGAGCAGGCGCTCGAGCTGCTCGCGCGGGCGGGACAGCCGATCGACCTCTGCATCCTCGATCTGAAGCTGCCCGGCATCGGCGGCAACCAGGTGCTCGAGCGCCTGCGTGCGGAGGAAGCCACGCGCGAGCTGCCCGTGATCGTGGTGAGCGGCCACGCGACCGTGCAAGACGCCGTGCTCGCCATCAAGCTCGGCGCGAGCGATTTCTTCGAGAAGCCGCTCAGCCGCGAACGCGTGCTCGTGAGCGTCGGCAACTCGGTGCGCACGGCGCGCCTGACGCGGGCCGTGACCCAGCTGCGCGCCGAGCTCGAAACCCGCTACGAGATGATCGGGACGAGCGCCTCGATGCAGCGCCTGTACCAGCAGATCGACCGCGTCGCGCCCACCCGCGCGAGCGTACTCATCACCGGCGAAAGCGGCACGGGCAAGGAGCTCGTGAGCCGAGCGATCCACCGGCTGAGCCCCCGGCGCGACGAGCCCTTCGTGCGCGTCAACTGCGCAGCCATTCCGCGCGAGCTGATCGAGAGCGAGCTGTTCGGACACGAGCGCGGCGCTTTCACGGGCGCGCAGGCGCGCAAGCGCGGCTTCTTCGAGCAAGCGCACGGCGGCACGCTCCTGCTCGACGAGATCGGCGACATGGACCTGGTCGCTCAGGCCAAGGTGCTTCGCGCCCTGCAAAACGGGGAGATCGTGCGCGTCGGCTCCGAGCAGGTCGTGCACGTCGACGTGCGCGTCCTGGCCGCGACCAACAAGGACCTCCCGAAGGAAGTAACGACCGGCAACTTCCGCGAGGACCTCTATTTTCGGCTCGACGTTTTTCCCATGAAGTGCCCCGCGCTGCGCGAGCGACGCGAAGACATTCCGCTGCTCGCCGAAGCGTTCATCAGCGCCTTCTGCAAGGAAAACGGGCTCAAGCAGAAACGCATCGACGCCTCGGTCAACGAGTCGCTCGTGCGGCGAAAATTCCCGGGCAACGTCCGCGAGCTGAAGAACGTGGTGGAGCGCGCGGCGATTCTCGCGAGCGACGTCATCACCGTCGCCGATCTGCCCGAAGATCCTCACACGAGCCCGTTCGACGACGACGACGACGAGCCAAGCGTCGTGTCTCGGCCGCCGACCGGCGAGCGGCTCACCTTGCGCGAGCACCGTGAAACGGCCGAGCGAAGCTACATCATCGACACGCTCAGGGACGCCGAGTGGAACGTCTCGAAGGCGGCCGTGACGCTCGGCGTCGAGCGCACCAATCTGCACAAGAAGATCCGCGCGTACGGCATCAAGCGCGGCGAAGGCTGAGCCCGAACAACCCACCAGTCCCATAGACTGAGTGGGAACGCATCGGCGCACCGCAGATTGAGTGTGAGCGCTCACATCGCGAGGCGCCGCGGCGCTGCGCCTCCGTTTGCTGTGTGCGGACACTATGTGACTCGATGAAGCGCGCCTATTTGCTTGTCGGATCCACCGCTCCCCTCCTTGCTTACGCCATCGCGACCAGCGCCTGCTCCTCGGGGAGCTCCGGCGACGACGCGAACCCGAACGGTGGCTCGATGAGCATGTCCGGCAGCGGCGGGTCGGCGCCCGCGGCGGGAACGAACGCGGGCGGCCGCGGCGGGACTGGCTCAGGCGGCTCGAACGGCGGCGCCGCGCCTCGAGCGGGAGCGAGCGGCAATACCACGGGCGGAAGCGCCGGCGCCCCGCTGCAAGGCGGTGCCGCGGGGATGCCCGTGGGCGGCGCCGGCGCGCCCGCGGGCGGCTCGGGCACTGTCGGCAGCTGCGCCTTCACCATCACCCAAACGCTGAGCGAAAAAATCTCCGCGGTCGCCATCGTCGAGTGGTCGGTCGATCGCGCGACGCTCGACAGCGCGTCGATCGAGTTCGGCGTCGACACGACGTACGGCCTCACGGCGCCCGTCGATCTCGCTGAGCCGAAATACCGGACGATCCTCGTCGGCATGAAGACCGACCACGACTACCACTATCGCGTCGTCGCCAAGGCCGGCAGCGAAACCTGCACGAGCGAGGACAAGATCCTGCACACCGGGCTCATCCCGAACGGCATGCTCAAGCCGACGGTCGAGACGCCGCAGCCGTCGAAGGTCACGGGCGGCTACCTCGTCGCGGAGCGCTGGGGCATGAACAACAACGGCCCGGCCTTCATCCTCGACGCGGACGGTGACTACGTCTGGTGGTACCCGGGTGACGTCGATGTCATGCGGACGCGCCTCGACATCACCGGCAAGAAGCTCTGGATCCGGAACACCGCGCAGACGAACGGCACGGGCGTCATCAAGCGGGTCACGATGGACGGCCTCACGGAGGAGAAGTGGATGTTGCCGAACACCACCCACGACCTTGCCGTGATCCCGGACGGTCACGTCGCCTTGGTCGGACACGCCAGTGAGGGCTGCGACGAGATCCTCGACTTCGATCCGGTGACGGAAGAGCTGAAATCGCTCATCAACGCCAAGGAAATTCACGGCAACTCGATGTGCCACATCAACCACGTCTCCTACTACGACGCCGACAAGAGCCTGATTTTCTCGGATTGGGAGGCTTCCATGATCGCCAAGATCACGCGCACCGGGGAGCTCGTGTGGGCGCTCAACGGCGACGGCGCGACGATCTCGGGGACGAGCTGGGTTCACCAGCACGCGGTGCAGTCGCTCTCCACCGACGAGATCCTCGTGTTCAGCAACGGCGACTCGGGCGAGAATTCGATCGTCTACGACATCAAGATCGACACGACGGCGAAGACGGCCATGGAGCTCTGGCGCTACGACGGGGACCAGTCGGTGGCGTTCGGCGGCGACGTGCAGCGCCTCGACAACGGGAACTACATCATCACCTACTCGGCTGCCGGCGTGGTGCACGAAATCGACTCGGCCCGTACGCTCGTTCAGTCGCTGACGTGGGGACTCGGCAACACGCTCGCCTACTCCGAGAAGCTCAAGAGCTTGTACCAGGCACCGCCACCCCGCATATACTGAGCCCTCCACAGAGGAGGTTCGCTTTGATAAGAGCCACGCTCGTTGGGTTGGCGGTCGTCGGCGCGGCCATTCCCGCGCAAGCCGAAGAGGTCAGCGCAAGCACCAGCGCGCCCACACCGAGCCCGGCGCCGGGCGGCTTCGATCGTTTCGCGGCGCCGACCGGGCAGCTAGGAGCGGGTCTCAATTCGTCGGTGGATCTGCGCGCCCGCGCGTTCCTCGAGCTCGGATTTGGGCATTCGGAGTGGAGCGGCCCCTTCGACGCGCACCTCAACGCTCTCTCCTGGATCCTCGGTGGGGGTTACCGGATCACCCCGAACCTCGAGCTCGTGGCCATGCTGCCCATGGGTTGGGCGAGCGTCGGGGCTGACGACACGAGCGAGTCCGGTGTGGGGTTCGGGAACCTGCACCTCGGCGTGAACTACCTGAGCTTCGGCGGCCCGCTGCGTTTCATGGCGGGTGGAGCGGTGCAGTTTGGGCCCTGGTACAAGGACTACGACTCCGGGGCTAGCTTGGGTGTCAGCCTCGGCCACGCGCTGAGTGGGGGACAAGACGCCGGTCTCTACCTTCCCGAGACCGTGACCATCGTGGCCCCCGGGCGCGTCGAGTACGAGATCGACAAGCTCGTCCTCGCGGGTGATGCGGCCCTCGGCGTCCACATTCCTACCGACGGCGGCGACGTCGACCTCTCGATTCAGCTGAGCCCGGGCGCCGGGTACTACGTCACGCCGACGGCACAGGTGGGGCTCCGCCTCCCCTTCACCTGGGTACCGACCCGCAGCGGCAGCAGCGCGACGTACTTCGCGATGGAGCCGTACGGGCGCTTCGACTTCGGAAACCTGTTCCTCTCGACGCGGCTGACGCTCAACATCGACGATCCCTACGGATTTGCCTTCGATAACGGCAAATTCTGGGCTCTCCACGTCGGCTTCGGCGGGGCGTTCTAGCCGGGAGGGCGCGCCTTGAAAAAAACAGCATGGGTGGGGTTCGCGGCGGTGCTGTGCGTCTCATCGGTGGTGCACGCCGAAGGCACGCACCTGGCGGCACCGAACGGGCAGCTCGGTGCCGGCATCGTGTTCTCCCCGGAGCAACGGGGCCGGGCCCACGCGGAGCTTGGCTTCTTCCACGCGACGGAAGGGAGCGCACGCCTGAACAGCTTCGTCTGGCTCGTCGGCCTCGCTTACAAGGTCACGCCCCACGTCGAGCTCGAAGCGCTCCTCCC
>Ga0070682_100000517_pt1 | contig 24215 bp, 33 predicted proteins | sample KBSC63LmetaG_FD_64668 | JGI IMG/M metagenome (GOLD analysis project Ga0070682, IMG submission 64668) | Corn rhizosphere microbial communities from Kellogg Biological Station, Michigan, USA - KBS C6-3L metaG | ecosystem: Host-associated > Plants > Roots > Rhizosphere | place: USA: Michigan...
ATACCAGCTAGGTGAGCAATGTGCAAGCTAGTTCTGAATTAATTTTCGGCGAGCCAGGTCTGCAAGAACCATGTTGGCCACGCTCGACACCCTTATGATCAAACGCGGTCGGCCGCGAGTACCGGAGTTGAACGCATGTAGGTCAACCAGGCCGTAGCGGTACGCGGTGAACATGTCGTGCCGCGTGGTCGAGGTGAACATACTCGCCGGTACCCACGCATCCCAACGGGTCGCGAGTGGTGCCCGGAATAGTAGTGTATCACGACTTTCAACATCTTGCACCACATTTGGCATGTTCATATTAGCTTGAGTGAACGGTACCGGCTGAAACGCCGGTAATGGGTGGGTATTACTCGGTTGGGTATGTGTTCGGTTTATTTCAGGGGTTAGGCCCGGTACGGTCAACCCTAAGTCTCTTGCGTGCTTTGCTAAAGTTGTTGGGTCTTGTTCATTTTCTGCTACTTCGTTGTATTTGTGCTCAGCTGCGTGTATTGCTTGTTTGATGACGGTTAGCAGCTTTAAGGTACGTTTTGGTATTACTGCCCGCAAATAAGCTTGTTCGGCCGTTTGCCAGGCTTTGGGTTGAAACGGCTCATTGTCCGTTTCCTCTAGTATTGAGTTAATTGCCTGAACTGCACTGGTAAGTTTGCTTTGACCCACAGGGGTCAATTGCCCGTTCATGTCAGCCCAACGCGGTCGGTAGCCGCGTACGGCTGCGACGTGGGCACGAGTAGCAAGAAGTTGTGCCTCGCGACTATGAATGAACGTCTGCGAAATGTCCGCATCCGTGGCGCCTTGTGCACGCCATTGACTTTCTCGGTGTTTTGCGTCTAGCCATACGGCTAGCTCCACTGAGCAATCGCCCAGGCCGGATTTTTCTATTTGGTAGTGTATATCGCCTATATGGTGAAAAACTAGGATATTACTACCGAGATCCGAGTATGGCATTATTTTCCTTAGAACAGACGTACTAAGTTACTGTGTGTTTTGTTGGTATCACCCGTCGTTACCCGACAGGATCAAACCTACAGTTGTCTTCAGCAAGTACTGCTCTCTATTTTACACGCACTTTTATTCGATGCAGAGAATCTGTTTGCCGGATCGAAGCGCTTGGATAGGCGAGAGGTTCCTTTCGCCGCGTGAGTTACGCTACTGATCCACAAATGTACGGGCGTTGCGACTTTGGTACTGAAATGTCCGAATTTTATTAATGCTAAAAGGGTTGGAAACGGACATTTCAGGGTTAGAATCATTAGACTATTAGATTGCCCGGGGGGTTGGTAACAACTGTTGTTGCGGGGCAGAGGAGTAGAAGGTGTAGCGGTGGGGCTTATTGGGGGTTTGCTTGAACACTCCCAGGATGCCCTAGGTTGTACCAATCTCAAGATATGAGACTCGATTCGGTGCCTCGGGAAAACCCCGGCCAAACTCCTACAGTGCACGCCCGTCCACGAATTCACAGGATGAGTTGCAATGTCCGACTTATTTTGTTTGCGTCAATCTTTGAGGTCTTATGTGTGTCTGGGCTGAATGAGAAGAGTAGGGTGGTTGCACCCTACTCTGTCTCAAATGTCCGAATTCAGTTGATCATCGACTGGTGTCGATGGATGGAGCTAGTTGATCATCGACTGGTTTGTTACCAAATGAATGAGTCTTCCTTCAATTGGCATGATCCTAGACGACCTAGCCGCTTTTCGGTGGCTTCATCCGCAACGATGCAATCCGTGCCCATTCGGTAGATCTGACTGGCTACGGACGTATTGCGGATGGCTTGTCCCTTATAGCGGATCTTCTTACGCTTTGTCGCTCGTTTGGTGGTTTCGGGCATAGGTACCGTTGGTGCGTATTGCGGTGTTGGCATCTGTTTGCCCCTTGTTTGTTGTTTTGTGTGTTGTGTCTTGTATGTCCGTTTTGCAAGTTGATCTTGTTACATTGATAAATGATCTTGTCACGGTGTCCGCTCAGCTGTCGCTGTTCGCCACTCCTGTGGCCATGCGGACCGCTCAGAGCCATTTTGAGCCATGATCACCATGGGTTGGTTGCTCGGTCTAGGTCCCTTGTTGATCATGGCTGAGAATCGCTCTCAGACTGTTTAGTACAGATGTGCTAAGCGAATTGCAGGTAAAAGCCTGAATTGCTCGTCATGATTCTTAAGAGATGTTGATGGTGAGTTGTGCTAACTGAGTAGTTAACGTATGGGATGAGCCAATTAGGCTCATTGTACAGATTGCACCATCCGATGGGTGTTGCGTAGGAATACACCACATAGAGTGGATAGTCCAGATGGCGCGCTGTAAGCACATCTGTCAAAGATGCCGGCAATCTCCCCATTGAGATGAAATCGCCGATGTCATACACTTTTGCACTGATATTTCCCCTGCGGAAGGGTTTGCGGTTATCGACCGCTTTTTGCACGATTTTTCTGGTTTCGATCTGAGTACCCACGTTCGTCTCCTTTGTGTTGAATTGTCCGATTTGGGTGGGTAAGTGGGTACATGTCCAAGTTGCGGACATGTACCCTATATCGACCCAATCGATGGGATTAAGTGGTTCGTGCCTTTTGCTCGATTCTGGCGAGTTTGTCATTTTCGAGTAGAGCTTTCACTTTTGTCTCAACTTGCCAGAAATGAGGGAATTCGTCCAGATAGACTATCGTGACCGATGTGTCTGGATTGATGATCGATCGTGACAATCGCCACATACTGCCCTCAAATGATCTGAATGCGATGTATGCGCCCCAATGTACGTAAGTTCCGCTCTCTTCTGAATTGCTCATTGCGTCCCCTTTAGGGTAGCTTTGTTCCCTCTGTCCGATTTGACCAGACTTGCTTCGTACAGATGTGCGAGCGAGTCAGACTCTGTGGTATTTGCCAAATACCTGAGGAATCTGTTGATTCGCCTGATCTGTCCGGTTTTGAAAGTAATGCGATGCTTATGCATTTGTTGTCCTTATGTCCTAGTTTGGCATTATTAGGTGGACATTCGGCATATCGGCACAATGTCCAATATGCCTAGTTGCTCACCTAAGCAGGTATTGTCCTACATTCCATGCACATGCACATTTCACTAAAAACGATTGAATCATCCGATTCGTACGAATCTTCTGAATCGTATGAATCTTCTGAATCGTACAAATCGTCCGATTCATCCTCAATGTCCAATTCGTCTTCAATGTCCCAATCGGCCTGAGTGGTGTATCTGTCCTCGTAATCCGATTCAAGAAAATCGTCCTCGTACATGCTACTTTGTCCGTTTCTGCTGTAATTAGGTACGGATCGCACGTAACGTCCCTTTTGAGACGCTACGCACGAAAGATACCTAAGCTTTCAACATGTCCTGTTCAAAGCTATCCATGCTGATATCTTCAGCTTTGCTACTAAATGCCGGCTCTGCCTCCTGTGGAGCCTTTGCACGACTTGTCCGTTTTGCTGGAGTTGTGGCTTTCGCCGGAGTAGCACGCTTTACTGGCGCAGTGGGTGTCTGTGGGGCATTTGTCGCCTTTGCCGCAACTGCCTTCTTTGGTGTAGATTGCGACTTCTGCACCGTTGTGTCCGTTTTAACCGTAGTTGAAACTTTCGTCGCGATAATCACACCTGCCAGTAACATGGGCATATCCGTAATGAATACGTACATTATGGCGACATAGATAGGTTGTCCTAGTCTAGCCGTATTCTCCACAATGTGCCATCCTGAACCAATCATACTGAAAAGCACGACTAGTCCCATTCCGCCCCATACTATCAGCTTTTGTCCGATATTACGTGGCGAAAAGTACGAAATCAGGTGAGATGCGAAGAATGAGACAATTGGGGGAAAAACGGACACTATGATGTTTTCCGCCTCAATCTGCCCAGATCGGACATTTGAGTAAATCGAAAATGCACCACATAGCACCAATGTACCAGTTGCCCAGAACGCTCCCTTTTGTGCCTTTGTTCTGGGTATACGTGGCTTGTCCATTTTTGTCTCCATTCAGCTAGGGATGGCACAGTTCAGACCAATTGTCCGGTTTGCATCGCTTCCGTGCCACTGTGGGGCAAAAGCGCCTGAACTGTCCCATCCCCGCTGAATGTCCGCTTTGGAGTTGTTTGCCTTACTATCTCTAGTATAGCTCGCACAATACAGACTTATAGTTCTAATCCGACATTCTGTACTGTGACCTGTGTCACATTCTGCCATATGTAGATATAGGTGGACATGTCTCGTTTTGGGTTGTTTAAGCGATTTGCCCGATTTCCCACAGTTTGGGGTATTCGAGCCTTTCGTGCTGAGGTGTCTCGTTGATGTGCTTTCGGCAGAATTGTAGCCAATCTACCAATGCATCCTCTTCGTCACACTGTAGGATGATTCCGACGCAAATGTGCGTTACGTCCTCTTCGTCCTCTTCGCACGAAAGGTACCCATTGTCCGGTTGGTCCAAATCTTCCGGATCGTAGTATTCCATGGGCCTTACGATGGTTCCAACCCTTAGCGGCATATTCGTCTCCTTATATCCGATTTGGGAGACATGTCCACTTATATCCACATATGTACAAACATGTAGGGGTGTGGGAAGATTGTCCGATTAGTACTCTACGATGTAGAAATGTCCGCTTTCTGTGTAGAATTCCAAATCTTCCCATTGATCCGGGTCGTCCATAATGCCCGGATCACGCGAGATGTCCTTGATGTCCGCGAAGACCGTTTCGTACTCCTTGCGGAGATTGTCCGATTCTTCCATGTTGTCCAGGACGGTTGAGACATGTCCCTCCAAATGGGACATACCCTTACCGAATGTAGCAAAATTGGCGAAATGCGTCTCTTCACCATCATCCTGGAGATACCCGACAGACCATCCCATTTTTACCCCTAGTGTGAGTTATCCCCCCACACCCCTACAAATTCGTACATTTGCGGATTTGTCCGATTTGTTCCAAGGTCACCGACTTATTCCGACAAAGCCAATCATTTAGGACGAAAGCTCTCGCTCTCCTCCTATAGCCGACTAAATCCGGCATGTCCATCTTTGTCTGGAGTTGTCATGATTGTCCGTTTTGGGTCTTCTGTCCTATATCAAGTGTAGCTCGGACAAATAGGGCATATGTTGCATGTCCGATTTATCCATTCCGTGATCTACGTCACACCACTATATGCGGATATATCCTACCTTGTCCGGTTCTAGGCTAGTTTGCGCTGAATTGCGGGTAAATGACCCTAATGCCCGTTTCGCCCGGTTCGCGGAATAGAACCAGTTTTGCCGGTTCTGGGGTATATTTCACGAAACGTGGCGACTTGTCCGGATTGTCCGAAATGCGCTGCTTGAGGCCTTTCAGCCAATTTGTCCGCTTACGCCGGTGAAGTCCCATTTTGTCTCCTTATGTCCGACTTGACCGACAAGGTAGGATATAACCACATATAGTAGCTTTAGACCGACATGTCTCATTTGTCTGATTTAGGCGGATACGAGCCTTGGGTACCGGTTTCGGCGGATTTGGTACATATCGACCGCTATGTCCGTTTCCTCATCTATGCAGTCAATGTCCGGTTCATCACAGATGAGGTCTATGCCCGATTGTTCCATCATGCGCAGTTTGCCCGCAATGCGATGCCATGCGGCAAATGTGGCGATTTGGCGCGCAATGTCCATTTTTGTCCCTCTTGTCCGATTTGAGAGACATGTCGATTTAGAGCTACTATATGCTGATACATCCACTTTTGCCCCGCATGTCCGATTTGCGTGATTAGTGCCTTCTACTCCAAAGGTCCAGTATGACCGAAATGGCCCAAATGTTCAGTAAGAGCACTCCTGAGAGGAATGTCACCATTTGCCGGTTTCTGCTCACTTTGTCCTCCTTTGGGCTACTACGCCCGAAATGAGGTATTCGGGCCGAATGCGTCCTATGTCCATTTTCGCGAACTTTGCCATGAAACGCACCCATTGTCTGTCTCTGCCCACTATGAGCTGATATGCCGGCTTTGTGTAGACTACGTACCATACGCGCATTTTGTCTCCTATGTCCGATTTGTGTGGACATGCGGAGTAAGAGCGGATGTATCCGAACTATCCGGATAAATGAGGCTATGTCCGGTTTTGCACTACTTAGCCGTTATGGCCAATCTGGGGGTTTTGCGTAGAACGAGCAGTAGGCCCTGAAATGCCCGAATTGCCCGCATTGTGGCGAGAATGTCTAGATCGTCCGAGATGCCCCGGAGTGCCACCATATGCCAGATTTGCTCCATTGTGAGCGGTTTGTCCAATTTGCTCACAATGTCCCGAACGACCGAGATGTGCACTTTGCCGTTTGGGTACGGGGTTGGCATGATCTGTCCCCAAATGTTCATCTTTGTCTCCTATGTCCGAATTTGTCCGATTTGTCGGACATAGCCTCATTTACCCGGATAGTCCTAAATGTTCTACATTTCCGGATTTAGGGGTACATGTCCCTTTTGCGTGGGTTTAGCCTGAGATGCGTGACATGTACTCTTCGTCCGTTTCGACCGTTACGTCGTCTACGACCGCTTCGTCCCCATTCAGGCACATTTGCACCTTTTTGCGGAGAAGGTCTGCTTGGTCCGACTTGCCCCAGTTGTCCGAAATGTCCGCTTCGTACGTGATTATCACAGTTGCTACCATCTTGGCCATGTTTGTCCCCTATCTACCCCTATGTGCCCGTGTGTCCGATTTTGTGGGGACATGTACCCTTAGATCCGGAAATGTCCGAAATCACCGACTTATTGCTTCTGTCCCAATTGCCTAGTTCAGTAGGTTTTGCCCTTCTTCTCCGGTAATGTCGGTGATGTCCGGTTTTGTCGCGATACGTACCGAGTTAGGAGGATATGTCCGATTTATCACCTTATGTCAGATAAGACGTACTTTGTCCGATTTGACCTCTATGGTCGGTTCGCCCGTTTCGTCGCCTTCGTCGTTTATGGGCAGTAGCGTCACAAATGTGGTAAATACCACATTTGTGAGGAATAGCCCGGAATTGTCCGAATTGGGGTCTATCTCCTGGTATGTCGCACATTTCAGGATTTCGTACGATTTCCCTAGATATGTCACATACGTCCCGATTCGGGGGATTTTGACCACGATTGTCCCAAGTTGGGTACCTTCGTCGCTTTTGTCCCAAATACCCGACATGTCCGTTGTGAGCAGTTCTGACATGATTTATCTCCTTATGTCCGATTTGTCGGACATATCCCCTTAGCCCGGTACGTACCTAATGTCGCTCATGTCCCCTATGTCTGGCATGTCCGAAATTTACGATTTAGCCGTTAAGTGTTGAAATGAGGAGATTTAGGTTGATTTCGGCCATTTTGTCGCAAACGTGGCGGTTTGTGCAGGTTTGGCAGGTTTTGCGGTGATCCGCCGCCTTTTGGGCTAGTTCGCGCTGTTTGTCCACTTTTGTCTCCTTATGTCCGATTTGTCGGACATGCCAGATATGGGAGACATGAGCCTTTTGCCCGGGTCTGTCACTATTGAGTTGATAAAGTACGATTTGGGGGGATCTGCCCGGCTCGCCCGGGATGTCCGATTTGGCCCCCTTGTGCCCTTTCAGTGTAGCACAGCCTGGTTTGCCGTATATGTCCGATTTGTCCGACATAGGGTGATATATCCGGTCACATTTTGTACCATTATATCCGGATAAATACGGACATATCCTGATATAGTGGGGCAGAATAGGGCAAACCGGACAGTTGATCTGTGACGTACGTCACACTGACCGGATATATCCGGACAAATTCGGACATATCACCATATAGTGGGTGTCTGACATATCGGACATAATCGTACATATCCGGACATATCCGACTGTGATCTACGTCACACCACTGCGCCTATGTCGTACTATGTCCACATATAACGGACATAGTGGGGCATACGGGGGTATACCCACATATATCCGACCTATACGGGCGAATCGGACATTACGGGTATATGTGATTAAATGTCATCAAAATGTAAAAAATTAACTATATTAGTTTATATGATGATAAAACGGACATTCTGGTACGTATTAGGAACTTTAATGTTCTAAAGAGTGTTAGTAAACTGACACTATTCTAGATCATCATTTCTTAAATATTGATTGGTGTCAGATTACCAACAAACTGATGTTAGACATTTACTGTACCGGGTAGTACTCTAGCTCTTAAGGTCTAGCACAAGGAGCGCGAGACATGACCAGCCCCGATCACCTTCCAGCCGATCCATCGGACTGGAATCCAGCGGAAGCGCTCAGAAACCTTACCTTAGAGCGTGCCCTGCAATCCACGGGTACTCCTCAGGAGCTAGCCACTCGACTTTTTGCAGAGAACTTACCAATATCGGTAATGTCCATCTGTCATATAGCAACCTATGGTGAGTCCGAAGCTATGCGCTTTAATGCCGCTCGTTATGTCGTTGAGCGCACTATGGGTCCTGCTGAGCGGCAAAGCAGTCCTAATGGTAAGCACGTCTGGGACGACATCTATGAGAAGGTTGTATCAGAAGCTGAAGGTTATCTGAACAGCTAAAGGAGGACACATGGCAGTAAAGCGTGGGTTTCGCGGCGACAATGTAATTTATCGCAATGCACGCGGTGAGTCTATGGCAGTTATTCTAACTGGAGGACAGGGCACTGCTCCGGCTGCCCCGGCTGCTGTGGGGTCTGGTACTGGTGGCACCTTGCCCGCTGCTACTTATACGTACAAGGTTACGTACGTTAAGGATGGCATCGAGAGTGAACTAAGTGCCGGATCCACGCCGTATGTGGCAACTGGTTCAACTTCTAGTGTGGCGTTGACACTTACGGCGGTAGCTGGCGCTACATCGTATAAGGTATATGGTCGGACTGGTGGCTCGTTCTTGTTGATGAAGACATTAACAGCACCAACTGTGACATATACCGACACAAATGCAGATACGCCATCTGGCGCCGGACCTACCTCGAATTTCAATGCGTCATTCAACACACCATATACTGGACACGCTGCGGTTACTGGTGTTCTGCCAGGGATAACAGCTGGCACCTATCAGAAAATATAAATATCATGGCTTGGACAGCACAAGTTAATGGTCACATTCAGATTTTTTACGTAAGCGGTTCTAAGATCAAGGTGCGGCCTGGAATAATTACTGGAATTGTTTCAGGCCAAACCGTAAACGCTCGTGTCGGTCATTCCGGTCAGACGTTTTCAAGTCTGGCGCGCCGGACAACGCCGACCGCGCAGAGTTATCCGTGTTATATTGCGATGTGAACTGTGAAACCGTTAGCTATTATGCCAATACAAAGTGACCATGGTGATGTACATGAAATTCGAATTGTGCACGCAGATGGCACGAGCTTAACTGTAGCTGAATACAAAATGATTTTCAAAGCTATTACCGGACGCAAAATATTGGGACCCGAGATTCCGATAAGCTGGTTTGCTGTGGAGGATCGATGACAGAAAAATGGCATGGCTGCGAAATAGTCAAATCCGCAGTGACGCCACCAATACCTCCAGCACCACCAATACCTGAACGTGGAGGACAAGATGAACATCGACACGTTGTTGTGGCTCCTAGCCGCAATAAGTTTTGGTCTTGGTGCCTTCAACGCTTTTGCTAATAGAATAAACTGGCTTTGTCTTGGCCTGATGTTCGCCGCGTTAACCTTCGTGCTATGAGTACCAAAAGTACTCAGTTCGTGGTCTGCCATTCTTGTGAGGCCACAATTAAGGTTATAGTTCGTGACGATGAGCAGATTCTTATGAATGAGATTGCCGTTACTTGTAGCTGCTTAACTGCCATTTGGTTTAAGGTACGTCGGGTAGACGGCGGATTGATGGTAAGCAGGATAGATGACAGACAGTCCGCTTAGGAAGATATCTAAGGAAAAGTACTTCGAACTGATTGGCTATCAACCACATAGCCGTCAGCAACTTTTTCACGACTCTAAAGCTAGATTTAAGATTCCAGTCTGTGGCCGACGATTCGGCAAAACATTTATGGGTGCTCGGGAAGCACAGCCATTAGCTCTTATTCCAAATAAGATGATCTGGATTGTTGGTCCGACCTATGACTTGGGTGAAAAGGAATTCCGAGTCATATGGTCGGACATGATAATTAAATTAGGTTTGGGCAAAGAGCGTGCTATTAAGAAAGCATTCAATAAACGCGCTGGAGATATGTACATTGAATTTCCTTGGCAAACACGTATTGAAGTGCGTAGTGCCGATCGGCCGGAAACGCTCGTCGGTGACAAACTCGATTACGTCATTATGGCAGAAGCAGCAAAGCATACCAAGGAAACTTGGGACCGATACATTCGGCCTGCACTTGCGGATAACCGTGGTTCTGCGACATTTAGTACCACTCCGGAAGGGCAGAACTGGATTCACGATTTATGGCAACTGGGCCGAAACCCTCTATTTGAGGAATATGAGTCCTGGCGGTTCCCGTCATGGGAGAATATGCACATTTACCCAGGTGGGCGACAAGACCCGGAAATTCTGCTCTTAGAACGCACTATGCCAACGGAGTGGTTCGAGCAAGAAATTGCTGCGGACTTCACTTCGTTTATGGGGAAGATTTATAACGAGTGGGATGAGCAAACACATGTGCACCCACAGACTTTTAACCCAGCTTGGAAGAATTATATAGCATTCGACTGGGGTTTTGTCAACCCCATGGCTGCTGTGGAGTTTCAAATTGATTCAATGGATCGAGTCCATGTTTGGCGATTACATTATAAGACTCATACTCGGCTGGAAGTCTTCTTAGCCGAGATGAAGGCCCGCCCCCAGCCCGATGGTTACCATATTGATTTATGTTTCGGTGATGCGGCGGACCCTGAGGCAGTACAAACAGTTTGCGAAAAATTTGCTCCTTGTATTGCTGATCCAATGTCTAAATCTAACTGGCGGGAAGGCATAGATTTAGTCAAAAGTTTTTTGCGGACCCAGACGGTGGACACCTCCGATGAATATGGTACGCCGGTAGACGAGCCCTGGCTGTATGTAGACAACGGGTGTGCGGACATAATTCGAGAATTCAACAACTATAGAGCAGCCGCACCATCTAGTGGTAAACCTCGCAACGCTAGAGAAGATGCGCAAAAGTACGATGACCATGCCTTAGACGCGTTGCGTTATGGACTTATGCATATTTTCAAGCTTGGCGCTACATCTTCGTTGACGGATATCTATGGTAGTAATATCAGCAATGCTGGTACTTCATCTTATGAGCCATCGGCGGCTGGTTTCTTTACTAGCAATAAGAGCTTCGCATGAGTTTTAGTCACTGGATGGAATCTTTTTGTGTGCTGGCCATTGCGATGGCCGGCATGACTGTTTTAGCTATGGCGATTGTCAAGCACATGAAGGGAGGGGAAAGACGTGACTGACAGCGACGAAATGATTGCTGCTTTGGAAGAGCGTATTCAGCAAAAAGTTGAAACGCTAACCTTAAATGAAGCCATGAATAACTATGATCTAATTTCTACACACTATGATCCAATTCATGGATCATTCGTGGTCATGGCTGAGCGTGACCCAAAGCTTTCTACTGGGCTTGCTTTTCGTGAGCTAGGTTACAGTTCACCATCTCCGTTCACGTCCTGGACTCGCGCGGAACGCGTACCAGAATTACGAGACCAGCTTGGTATTCGTACTTATTACGATATGAAGCGGGCCGACGGCACCGTGCGGGGGGCGCTACGCCTATTAAAGACTCCAGTGATGGCAGCTCGCTGGTTTGTGGAACCAGCTAGTGACTCTGCTTTAGATAAGAATATTGCTAGCTTTGTGGAGGACAACCTCTTTAGAAAGCTTAGCACACCATGGTATCGAGTGCTTGAAGATGCACTTCTCATGTGTGAGTATGGTTACTCACCATTAGAGAAGGTATTCGGCCAAGATGCTGATGGTAAAATTATTCTGACTAAACTGGCGCCACGGCACCCGTTGGACATTCAGGAATGGGATTATGATGACCAGGGTGGTCCTAATGCCATTATCATGAACCCAACGGAGTCGAACGGTTGGGAATCTATTCAGATTCCCATTGAAAAGCTTGTCGTATTTGTGCTGGAGCAAGAAGCTGGCGATATGCGAGGGATAAGCATTTTGCGATCAGCCTACAAACACTATTACTACAAGGACACACTCTACAAAATTGATGCTATTCAGAAGGAACGCCATGGTATTGGCGTTCCGGTGATTAAACTTCCGCCCGGCTTCAGCGAAGCTGATAAGCAGATTGCTGAAGATCTAGGTAGAAACCTCAGAACCAATGAACGTGCCCATGTAACGCTGCCACCGAACTGGTCGCTTGAGTTCGCAAAACTTGAAGGGCAGCCTGTGGACTGTCTTCCTTCGATTATGCATCACAATGATCAGATTATGGCGAACATTCTAGCTACATTCTACAAGGATCCATCCGCTAAAGAAGATAGCATGAACATGTTCTACAAGGGGACTCGCTATATTGCTAATACAATTGCAGATACCTTTAACCGTTACGTCATTCAGCAGCTTGTTGACTTCAACTTTGCACGAGGAAAGTACCCAATCTTGCGTGCTCGACGCATTGGTGAAAACGAAGACCTGCGTACTTGGTCGTTTGCCTTCCGGAACTTGGTTGGCGCTAACGCCATTATACCGGACGATAATCTCGAAAAGTTCCTCCGCGTAGAGCTAGATTTGCCACCTGCCGATGAGAAATCACAACGGCTACCTAAAGCCTTGCAGCCAGCACCCGCGCCACAGCAGAATCCTGGTACTCCACAGCAGGAACCTGGTGCACCAATTGACCCTAGAACTAATGTAAAACCACCAAGAGTTGGATTACCACGACAAAACGATAAGCCACCTGTGGCGCCACCAAAAGGTAATGCTGGTACTGATCGTTCGGGTGGATAGGAGGAGAAAATGAGACCAGAACCAGTCATGTCAGTACGACAAAAACGACTTGCTGAGCATAGACCAGAAATTAAGACACAACGTCAGCGTACTACCATCGAGCTATCCGATCGGATGACTCGTGGGTTCAAAAAGAACGCAACGAGGATTGCATCGAAGCAGGGCATCCCTTACGATAGAGCTGCCGCGATTCTAGCCGCGTCTGCGCGCCGTGCATCGCCGGCCGCAAAGCGCAAGAACCCTCGACTGAATAAGGTAAAGGGGAAGGCTGATACTAAATGACACATTTTAGTTATTTAGTTGACCTTTCTGCACTTACCGCATTTGATGAGAATAATGGAGTAAAGTCCAGTTGGGTACACGCGTTACCGCTAGGTAACTACAAGCACCCAGTCTATGGTACTATTTCCATTGACTCAGAAAAGGCTACGCGGTACGCAGAGAGCGTTAACAACAAGACTCGCGGTATTGACCCCAGCATTAACTACAACCACAACAATCAGGACATTGCTGCTGGTTGGGGTAAGAAGGCTGAAGCGCGAGCCGATGGTGTGTGGCTATTCGTTGAGTGGACGAATGATGCCGCTACCCAGATTCAGGAGAAGAAGTACAAGTATTTCTCTGCTGAATACGAAGACGAGTGGACCGATCCACAGGGCAACAAGCACACTAACGTTATATTCGGTGGCGCGCTCACAAATCGGCCGTTCATGAAGAACCTCGCTCCGATTAACCTATCGGAAGAGACGTACAACATTGCGTTTGATCTAGTAGCTGCGGCTACTGGTAAGTCTGCTGATGATTTGAAGGGAGGGAATAGCGTGGGTCTTTCAGAAGAAGATCTGAAGAAGATCATTGAGGGAGTTTCTGCGAAGGTAGTCGAAACTAAGGCTACTACAACGGAGCCAACTCTAGCGCAAAAGCTTTCGGATATGCCAGAGCTGAAGACGCTGGCTGAGGAAAACCCTCTCGTCAAAGCACTCATCGGGGCTGTGGAGACGCAGAATGCAACACTTGCTGAGAACGCAGCTCAGCTAAAGACAGCTGAGATTGCCAAGAAGCTAACAGAGTTTGACACGTCTAAGCTTGTCATGACTCCTGTGGCTCGTCAGCGTGTTCTCAAGTTTGCTGAGGCTCTTCCTAACGAACTGCACGATGCATTCTGGGCAATTCTCACTGACATGAAGAGATCATCTTCATTCCTAGTTGAGCTGGGCGAATTCACTGGTGCTACTGTTAACTACGGTTCACCCAAGAGCGCGCAGACGCAACTCGAAGAAGCCGCAAAGAAGCTTATTTCTGAGAGTGGTGGCAAGAAGTCCTTCTCAGAAGCTTACGATGAGGCTGTTTCGCAGAACCCAGCACTGTACGAGCGTTACCGTGTGGAAATGCGGGAGGAGGTGCGATAAATGGCTAACTTCATTGGGCTAGATAAGGGCTTCCTTCTCCTATCGACGTATAACTCGTCAGCAGCGGCTGGCGCCCTAGCCTGGAGATTTGTTAAGTCTGGTGGTTCACAGGGAACTGTAGACCTAAACACCTCTTCTACAGGTATTGTTCTGGGTGTTCTTCAGGAGAATGTGGATCAGACTAAGATTGCGACCGCGAAGGCTGTTGCCAACGTTCGTATGGCAGGTATTTCAAAGGTAGTCGCAGGTGCTGGTGTTACCGTTTATACTGAGGTTATGTCAGACTCAACAGGTCGGGCAATTACCGCAGCTACTACTGGTAACCGCGTGCAGGGCCTAGCCCTTCAGACTGCGTCAAACGCAGGTGACATCATTGACGTTCTACTCGGTGTTAACGGTAGACTTCTACCATAATTTCTGAAGGGAGGGTAAACTAGATGGCAGCGTATAATCCAACTGGTTCCGGCAACGTTCATGTCGATCAAGTACTTACACAGATCAGTGTTGGTTTTCCAAATACTGGTATGGTCGGGTCTCGACTGTTGCCAAGCGTTCCAGTAAAGAAGCAGTCGGATAAATACTACGTATTTGGTCGCGAAGGTTGGCTACCGGAAGATGACAACCGGGCACCAGGCTCAGTGGCTAACGAAGTTACTGGTCTAGCTGTTTCAACTGACACCTATTATGCACGTGAGCACTCTCTTCAGATCGCGGTGACTGATGAAGAGCGTGAGAACGTGGATTCTCCGCTTGCTCCCGATCGTGATGCAACCGACATGGTTACATCTAAGATCATGCTTGGGCGGGAAGTAGCTATTAAGAACCTAGTTACTACTACTGGTAACTACGCTTCTGGCCTATCTACTACCCTTGCTGGTGGCGCACAGTGGAACTCTGCAAACTACGCGACATCTGACCCGATCGCAGACCTGCGTGCTGGTAAGATTGCCGTTAATGCTCGTATCTTCATGGACCCGAATACGCTAGTCGTGCCTTACCAGGTTATGGCTGCACTGGAAGATCACCCGGACTTCCTAGAGCGTATTAAGTACTCGGAGCGAGCTATCTTCAGCCCTGAACTTCTAGGTGCTGTGCTTGGTTTCGACACAGTTATTGCTCCTGGTGTTGGTCTCAACACTGCTGCCCTAGGTCAGCCCGCAACTCTAGGCTACCTGTGGGGCAAGGATGTGGTTATGGCTTGGGTGCCGCCACGTTCAGGTTTAAAGATTCCTGCCTTTGGGTACGAGTTTACCTGGGGTACTCAGTATGTTGACCGCTGGCGTGAGGAGCCACGGAAGTCGGATCTAATCCGCGCTTCTCGGCGTTATGACCTTAAGCTAGTTGCACAGGGCGACGCTGGAACTGCTGATGCTGGTAAGGCAATTGCTGGTTACCTGATCAAAGCGGCCATAGCCTAATTGAGAGGGAAAGACAAATGCCTAAGAAGATCTTCGCAGTTACAAATGTCAAGGTTGGAAACGGTGAAGGACAGTCCTTTGCAGCTGGAAGTGAAGTAGATCCTAAGCAGTTCACGAAGGAACAGCTAGTAGCGCTTCATGACCAGGGTGCAATTGAGGTTCGTACCGTAGACGAACAACCTGAAGCTGAACAGCAGACTGAAGAATCAGAAGAAACAGCAGAGACTCAAGAGACCCAAGAGACCCAAGAGAAGACTCAGGAAACTGAAGAGAATCCTCCACCAGCAGAGTAAAGAAACTGAGGAGTAATGGCGCGTATTACTCCAACGGACGCACAAGGGTGGGCAGAGTCAACAAAGTTGTCTCTGTCCACTCTTGACGTGTCTTTATTGGACCAGATTGAAGCCGAGACACTGGCTAGAATTGCTAGTGCCTATGATACTACGACTTGGCTTGATCCAACTACAACTCCTAAAATTGTCAAAGTGATCATAGCCAAGCTATATGTTGCCTGGTTCTATGATAGGCAATATAGTGAGAACCAAGATCAAGGCAACGACTATGCAGCAATGCTGCGCACTAATGCTGAGATGTTAATAACTGGCCTCATTAATGGCACTATTGACATCCCCGGTGTGACCCCTGTGGGGTCTGCCGGCGGACCGGCATTCTATCCAAACGATGCCTCATCGGCACAAGAGCCTACCAGTGATGATCCTTCACTAGGTCCTGCTAAATTTAGTATGGGTAAAGTGTTTTAAATGCCTGATTTTCCCCGTCCTGGTATGTCGTCGATTACTTCGGCGGTTACCGGCTCAAAATCTGGCGGGTTTGGCCTAGCAATTCCAGGTCTATATATTGATCCACGATTCAATGCTGTACGTGGAGCGTATCTAGATGCACAGCGGATTGATAGACTTGGTATGGCATTTACTAGTTTCAAGATTCCACTCACTACTGCATTGAACCAAGTCATTGTGCCATCTATTATTCAAAACTTTCAGGAACAAGGTCGACCAAAGTGGCAGAAGCTTTCTAAAAAGACCATCTACAACCGGCAGATGGAAGGCTTCCCACGTGGTCCAATTTTGCAAAAGACAGGACGACTCAAGCGCATCGCCACCAGGAAAAACATTTGGTACATTCAAGATAATGTACTTAGAATGCGAACAACATACTTCGATCAAGCTGTTCCTTATGGTGAATTCCACCAGTTTGGCGCTAAAGAAGCTAGATCAAAGAAGCGACTTACTGGACTACGCAATACTTTGACTTTAGGTCCAGGTTCTAAATCTGAACAATTAGCTTCTGGACTACAACAAGTATTCGCGGCTGGTGGATATGTGCTTCCGGCTCGTCCTTACATTCAATTAACTGAATCTGAAGAAATAGAAATTTACAACATCTTCGTAGCCTATATGGTTGCCATGGTTGACAAATATTGGGGATCTGGAAGTGATGGGCTATGACCGGACCAGGACCACACACTGATGCTGATGAGGTACTGGCTCAGGCATTAGCTGACATCATTGAATTAAATAAAGCAGACCTACAACTTGATGACGTGCTTTATGGAAATCACAACATGATTCCACATGCTAGTGCAGCGATTGTAATGCCGATGGGAAAGGTTCGTACTCTAGCTGGTGGATCAGCACCAGGTGGCCGTACGCAGAATGACCTGAGAGTTACGATCTCACTGCTGTGGAGCAAGGTTGGTGATGAAACTACAGAACGTAAAGCCTGTGATGCTAGAGCTACAGCATTAGAAGCCATTCTACATCAAGATACTACTGTTGGCGGATTGATTATTCACGGCTTTGTCAATCAGGTTGAACGTGGCGAATCGCCACTAGCTGGTGGCATAGGTAATAATGGAATGTTCCGCAGTGTTATCATGATGTATAGCGGCGTAACTAAGACCTATTTGTCTCCGTAGGCGCACCATAGGGGTACTAATGATGCATTTTGAGTTAGAATCCGATCGCGAAGTAACGGTTGATGCTATCGGATTATTGCCCGCCGGTGAACCTGTGGTGGTCTCGGAAGAAGCACAAACCCTTTTTGAGGCACTGCATGGTACCACCTTAGCAGAAGCTAATTTCCCAGCATTTGTTAAAGTCACTGCTGTAGTTGATACGGATGGAGGTGTCTAATGGCTATTGGTATTGGTGCATCCGGTATAGTTGGAATTGCCTTTGAGCAATTGTCACCTCCGGTTCTGTCTGGTGCTCCACAAGCTGGTGGTGCGCTGACTGCTGGTACTTATAAGTACTACATAACAGCGCTCAACGCTAATGGTGAAACTACAGTTTCTAACGAAGTTACTGTTACTACGGCTGCCGGCAACCTAACAGCACACTTGTCGTGGCCAGCGGTAACTGGTGCCACAGGATACAAGGTTTACCGTACTGCTTCTGGTGGCGGCACTGGTACTGAGTTGTTAATAGCAACTTTGGGCTTAGTTGTCGTTTACGATGACACAGCAGTGGGCGCACCATCTGGTGCTTTCCCGACTGCGAATACCGCCACAACACCCGGTGTCTACGCTGCTCCTATTAAGTATTTCCCATTCAATAGTGAATCTATTACCTCTACCAACCAAACAGTATTCCGTCGGCCAATCCGACAGTCCGCCGATATCATTGGTGCCGTTGCTGGCAACTACATGATTGGTGGAGAACTTAACATAGAAGCTATTGAGGACGTGGTTCCTTACTTCCTCATGGGCAGCCGTATTTCTGTAGTGAAATCAGGATCTACACCTAACTTTACATACACATTCACACCAACACCAGCAGCCGTTGCCGCTAAAACTTACTCGTTAACAGTAGTTCGTAATGGCATAGTATTCGGCTATGTTGGAGTTTGTACTTCAAGCTTCGGTTTCGGCGTTGATAATGGTCTTATGACGTTCAAGACTTCGGTCATGGGACGTGATGAGGCCGTACAGAGCCTGCCTACACCAACATATCCAACTACAGTGCCCTTCGGCGCCGGTCAATATTCAATTGAAATTCCAACAGGTTCAGCAGTGCTAGACACTGACACCTTTGAATTCTCAGTTGAAGATGCAGCAGAGGCACAGTTCCGTCTTAAGAGCACAGGTCGTGGTGCACAGTTCATCAAGTATGGTGAGCGTGCATCTACTATGACATTTGAGCGTGACTTCCAGGACCGTACTGACTTCGATGCATTCAAAGCAACAACTTCACAATCTGTTACCATTACCGCCAGCAAGGGCGTCAACAACTCCATTTCAATTCTTGCCCCTGTGGCTATCAAGGATACGTACGAGGTTGGACTATCCAGCGAAGGTGACTTGGTTCGCGCTTCTATCGCTTACCAGAACATCATCGATGGCACAGGTAAGTCTTGGCAGATTGTGATTAAGACTCAGGAAGACATTACCCTGTAAATGGGGAATCAATGGATTTAGCTTATTGGTTGATAGTTTACTATATTATTCCAATTGCTGAATTAATCTTTATTCCACTATACGCAGGTCGTATGGTGTATAAATGGTTAGTAAAGAGGAGATCCACAGCCATGCCAGTAGGTACCATTACCAACACAACATCTGACAAATTAGCGCTCAACACTGCGCCGCCAGATGGATACGTTATTGTGCGTAGAATGACTTATGGTGAGGAAATGCACCGGTCATCACTAGCAGCCAGATTCCTTATGGGTGGCACATCAAGCAAAGACTTCACAGGTGAGCTAGACATTCAGTCGGAGAAAGTGACCCTGTGGGACTTTGCTAATTTAGTAGTTGAGCACAACATTACTGATGCCTCTGGCAGAGTGCTTAACTTCAAAAATGAGCAGGATGTACGGTCATTGGATGTACGCGTCGGCAAGGAAATCGGTCAGTATATTGATGACTTCAACGCTACAGAGAATACTGACGAAGTAAAAAACTAATTAGCGAGCTACGTAAGGCAGTTCTTATTCCGAATGCCAACAAAGTAGCTCCAGATGCCTTAGGTATTCTAAACATTATTCGAACTTGTCAAAACTATAACACGTTACCAAGAGCTGGTGGTTTATTAGATCAAGATGCGCTAATGGTGCATTTAATGTTCTATGTGACGCAATGGGATACACAACGGCGTGAACTCGATGAGGCTAAGGCTCGACGTGAAGCTGAACGCCAGCGACAGCATGGGTGAGAGGAGTCGAAGTGCCCTTTAGTGCAACTAGAGACCTTTGGCTTGTGCTGAAAGCTCGCGATGAAGCTACTAGCGCAATGCGTGCATTCTCACGTGACATTCGGCAAGTTGGTGACAGCGTTGCTGAAGCAAATCTACGAGCAGCCAGATCAGCAATTCAGAATGAAGTAGCAGCACGACGACTTTCCGCAGCATATCAGATTGGTATTCTGCGTAAAGGCGAACAGACTGACGCTACTAAAGCTGAAATTTCAGCACTACAAAATGAAACTAGAGCATTTGCACTAGGCGCACAACAGCGTATTGGAGTTATTGATCAAGAGATTGCTTCCATGCGTGTTCAACGTTCACAAATGGAAGAGAATCGAGTATCTAGTCAAAAGCTAAGTTCTGCTTTTGCTGGATTGTCAGCAGCTACCGCCGCTATGGGTACAGTTATGGTGGCTAGCGCGGCATTCGGTGTTGCCGGACTTTATAGTCTAGTCAAGGCACAATCTGAATATGAGAAAGCTTCAGCGCTAACTCGTACTCAGGTTGACAAGTTTGCAACCTCTCTTGAAGATATAGAGAAGATTGGTCTAAGAGTAGCTGATTCTATCGGTGTGCCATTCGAACAGATTCAGCCAGCTTTGTATAACATTTTCTCATCAATGGAAATTGGTGCTAAACAAGCTGAGCAAGTCTTAGGCATTTTTGCTAAGGCAGCTGTAGCTGGACAAACAAGTATTGAAAATGCATCAGTTGCAACCATTGGTATTTTGAACGCATTCCAATTGCCTCTAACTTCCATCAATCACCTAATGGACGTGCAGTTCCAACTGGTGAAGGAAGGTATTGGTAGCTACGACGAGTGGTCACAGCGTATTGGTTTGGTCACTCCATCAGCAGTGCGGTTTGGGCAGACGGTTGATATGATGACCGCTGCACTGGCAGCATCCACTCGTATGGGTATTTCCGCTGCTAGATCAGCAACGGCAGTATCTAGGGCTATGGATGCAATGTCTAACCCAGCGGCAGTCAAAGCCCTTAAGGGCCTCGGTATTGCATCATATGACGCAAGCGGCCACTTCCGTCCTATGATCGATATTCTGATGGACTTCCGTACTCAGCTAGAAAAGATGCCAAATCAGGATAGAGTCAAAGCAATTCTAGACGTGTTCAAGGGTGCTGGTGGAACTATTGAAGCCCGCCGGTTCCTACAGAACATGCTTCTAACACCAGGAAACTTGGAATTATTCCAAAACATTCTTGGTAGCATGAAGCAATCGGCTGGCTCATTCGAGCAAGCCTATGCAATTATGGCAGATACTACTGCGATTAAAACAGAACTACTTGCAAACAAATGGCAAGAAGTTAAAATTGCCGCAGGTAAAGCACTTGTTCCCGCTTTCACAGCTGTTGTAAGTTGGTTCATTAAACTGTTTGATTGGTTCAACAAACTACCACCATCAACCCAACAACTTATTGTTAAGATTATTGCCATCACAGTAGCTGTCACTGGTCTCATCGGTGTACTGCTACTTATCACCAGCGTTATTCTTGGCTTCGCGGCCGCTATTACTGTTGCATCCACGCCAGTATTGCTATTCGTTGGAATTGCAGCATTGGTTGTAGGTGCGATTATAGCTATCGGTGTCGCCTTTACCATTCTTATGATTAAGAACAAAGGCTTCCGCGACTGGATCATCAATGCTGGTAAGAACATTAAAAACTTTGCTTTGATGATTGCACACGGATTCATGGCAGCAGTTAACGCTGTTATCGACTTTGGCAAAATGATTATTCAAGCAGTCGTTACGGCCTGGAACGCTGTAGTAAATGCAACCGTAACGGCTTGGAACGCTGTTGTCTCATTTGTACAAACTGTCGTTGGTGCTATTGTTGGATTTGTTCAAGGTCTAATCAATGGCATGATCAGCGTATTCCAGGCTGGTATTAACTTCATTGTAGGAATTTGGAATTACTTCTGGAACACTAGCATTGGTGGATTGATCATCAGTGCTGGTAAATTCCTACTAGCAGTTGCAGAACTCACATTATACGGTTTGCTATTCATCTTTGAATATATCATAAAAGGCATTCAAATCGCCTGGGATTTCCTGTGGGATCATGTTATCAAGTACGTGGTTGATGCTTGGAACATTGTCGTAGCTTATCTATCAGGTGTTTGGGAAACAGTTAAGGGAGCAGCGCTAGCTGCATGGAACCTTGTCTATGGCTACATTAGTGATAAGGTAAATTCAGCAAAAACTGCTGTCATGACTGCATTCAATATAGTTAAAAGCTTCCTAGATACTATTTGGACTAATATTAAGACAGCGGTCGCTGCTGCTTGGGAGACAGTTAAATCTACTGTTGGTGAAAAGGTAGACGCAGTTGTCAACAAAGCTAAGGAAGTTAAAGATAAGATAGTTAACTTCTTTGCTAACGCTGGCACCTGGTTGTTTGAAGCCGGAAAGCATATCATTCAAGGTCTGATCGACGGTATTGGTTCCATGTTCGATGCACTAGGTAACAAGATCAGTGATGCAGCTAACTGGATTAAGAGTCACCTACCGTTCTCCCCAGCAAAACGTGGTCCACTATCTGGACGAGGAAATCCATACTACTCTGGTCAATCTATTGTTAAGTTGATCGCGGCTGGTATTTACAGTCAGCAAGATGCGTTGACTATGGCACTAAATGCCTTTACTGGCAATATCACAAATATGACTGGCGGATTAGCTATTGGCAACGCTGCTGGTGGCACTGGTACAACCGGTACACATAACCAGTACAATCAGAGTATTGTCATTAATACAAATGAAATTGATCCACGGCGTCATGCCATGGAGCTTGGAGCGCTTTTGGCTGGAGTGTCATAATGACTATTGGTCTTAATGATTATGAATTCCAGTTGGATACTACTGGCGTGCGATTGAACACTGACAGTACCGGAATACCATTTGTGGATATCAACAAAGTTTCTGGATTGGACAACAGTCCATACCGAGAAACTTTTCGTGATCATGAAGGTACTGATGGTGGATTCCTAGATGCAGAATTTGAAACAGGTAGAGCAATAGTTTTAGATGGTATTGTTTATGGAGATACTTTAAATATTGAAAGTTATCTGGATACACTAAAACAAAATTATGCACCAGTACGAAACCCTATTCCATTTTACTTTAAATCTAGTGGTGTCTCTGAACGCTTCGTTAATGTAAAACCAAGAGGCGTGAGATTCGATTGGGAACAAGCTCGAAGAATTGGCATCACAAATATTCAGTTTCAGATGTATGCTGAAGATCCAAGAATATATGACAACGATCTATTAAGTATTGCCGTCCCATATGGTGGTCCAGCCACCACAGGGTTTGGCTTCAACTTCGGATTCAACTTAAGCTTTGGCGCGACAGTACCAGCTTCTGGTGGTATTGTGGTAGTTAGTGGCAATCGACCAACTCCAGCTATTATTACCGTTACTGGTCCTGCGACATTGCCATCAATAGTTAACTCCACAGATGGATTAACACTAACTTTCAATTTAACCCTATCAGCTTCTGATGTACTAGTTATTGATCTAGCGACTAGAAATGTAACTGTTAATGGCGCGAATGCTCGATTTAGTTTGATAGAACCTAACTGGTGGCTATTCAATCCAGGTAGCACCTTTGTGATTTTTGGTGGGCAGTCTGGCAGTGGCACCATGGTTATTAGTTACAGAAATGCTTGGAGGTAATTATGGCTGTGATTAACCCGCCAGGCTGGCTACAGAACGTTGGCGCTACGCACACAGCGGCACAGCTACGCAGTTACATTGGTGCATTAATAGGGCAGAACTCTTCTGGCACTTCCATGATTGCGGCTAGTGGTGTACACCCAGACATGGGTAACAAACTATCTGTGACGCAAAATGGTTCACCAAACATGTCTGTCATTGTTAAGTCTGGTATTGCACTAGTAGGTGGCACTGAAAATGCTTCCCAAGGTTCATACTTTGTGATGAATGATGCTGACTTGAACCTCAGCATTGGTGCTAATGGTTCTGGTCAGCCACGTATTGACAGTGTGTTCTTTAAGGTTCAAGATACTCAGTACTCTGGTGTTACTGATGCATGTTCATTAGTAGTGGTAGCTGGCACACCAGCCGGTTCACCATCGCCACCATCCGCACCAGCAAATGCAATTCGTCTAGCGAACGTGGCTGTGGCGAATGGTGCTTCATCTATTACCAATGCCAATATTACAGATGTTAGACCATGGCTTACCGTTCCATCATACACAATGCCACAAGTTGACGTATTTACTTCTGGTGGTACATGGACTAAGCCGGCTGGCGCTCGGTGGGTATGGGCCAGAGTGCAAGC
>Ga0070682_100000519_pt1 | contig 24159 bp, 21 predicted proteins | sample KBSC63LmetaG_FD_64668 | JGI IMG/M metagenome (GOLD analysis project Ga0070682, IMG submission 64668) | Corn rhizosphere microbial communities from Kellogg Biological Station, Michigan, USA - KBS C6-3L metaG | ecosystem: Host-associated > Plants > Roots > Rhizosphere | place: USA: Michigan...
CTGCGCGCCAAGCACCTCGGCCGCGCACTCGAGCAGCTCGCCGAAGAGGGTGCCGCACGCGTCTTCCGCCCGCGCATCGGCACGAGCTACATCGTCGGCGTGGTCGGCGCCTTGCAATTCGACGTGCTCGCCGATCGCATCAAGAACGAATACGATCTGACCGTCGTTTTCGAGACCGCAGGTCTTTTTACGGCACGCTGGGTCGAAAGCGACGAGCAGGCGAAGCTCCGCGAATTCGCGAGCAAGAACGAGGCTTACATCGCCGACGACCATCAGGGCGCGCTCGTGTTCCTCGCCCGCAACGCGTGGCACCTCGAGACGACGGAGAAGGAGTCTGTCGGCGTGCGGTTCCTGAAGACGCGCGAGTATTCGTGACGCGCGCCCGCCGCGCCTCAGCGTGAGCGCGGCGGATCCGAGCCGGGACGGCGCGGCGGATCCGAGCCCGGACGGCGCGGCGGATCCGAGCCCGGACGCGGTGGGTCGGAGGGCGGGCGCGAGCTCGGCCGTGGCGGCAGCGACGACACGATCCGGTTGCGGCCCTCCTCTTTCGCTCGATAGAGCGCCTCGTCGGCGCGCCTCAGCATCGACTCGACGCGCTCGCCCGGCGCGAGCTCCGCGATGCCGGCGCTCACGGTGAAGCGCGCCACGCGCTCCTTGCCCGCGGCCACCTCGGCCCGCCCGACGCGCTCGCGCAGGCGCTCCGTCACGGCAACGGCGCCCTCGAGCGTGGTCCCCGTGAGCAGCACCACGAACTCCTCGCCACCGATGCGCGCGGGCACGTCCGAGGTGCGCAGCGTCTCGCGCATCGCGCGCGCCACCTCCTTGAGCGCCAGATCGCCCACGGGATGGCCGAATGCGTCGTTGACGGCCTTGAAATGGTCGATATCGAGCATCGCGAGGCTGAGCGGCGCGCCGGAACGCCGAGCGCGCGCGACCTCGGCCTCGGCGAGCTCCTCGAAATGGCGGCGGTTGTAGAGCCCCGTGAGCTCGTCCTGCATCGCCATCTCGCGCAGCTTTTCCTCGAGATGCTTCTGCGGCGTCACGTCGCTGATGCCGGCGAGGAGCGCCGGCGAACCGTCGAACTCGATCGCCCTGAGGGACACCAGCGCCCAGAACTCCGCACCCGAGCGCTGGCGCATGCGCACGGTCTGGCCGTCGACGTAGCCGTCCGCGAGCACGCGCGCGACGAGCCGATCGCGATCGGCGGGGTCGACGTAGTAATCGACGGCCTTCTGACCTTCGAGCTCCCCGAACGGGACGCCGAAGAGATCGGCGCAGCGCGTGTTGCCGAAGAGCACGGTCGAGTCCTCGGAGCGAACCAGCGCCATCGCGACGGGCGCCGCCGCGAACAGCGCGCGCACGTTTTGCTCGCTGCGCCGCACGGCGCCCTCGGCGATCTTCTGCGCCGTGATGTCGGACAGGCCGATGAACGCCGCGTCGCTGCCCTCGAAGGTGATGCGCTGGGCCGAAAGCAGCGCCCAGAAAGGCCAGCTCGAGAGCGTCTTCAGCCGCACGACGACGTTGTCGACACGCCCCGAGACGCGGAGCTCGTTCGCGATCGCGTCGCGCTCGAGTGGATCCACGTAAAACTCGCGCGTCGTGCGGCCCACGACCTCGTCGGGCGTCGCATCGAACAGCACGGCCGCGCGGTGATTCGCGTACTGCACCGCGCCCTCGGCCATGTCGACGACCACGAACGGAACCGGGGAGGCGTCGAGCACGTGACGCTCGACGGCGCCTTCCTCGCCGTGCAGCTCGAGCCCGGTGGTCAAACGCTGTGCCTCGGCGGCGCGCATGCGGCGGAGCTCGTCGACGTGGCTGCGGTAGAGCCCGAGCTGATGCTCGGCCTTGAGCCGCTCCGACGCCTCGTTCACGAGCGCGACGAAATCGGCCACGGTGCCGGCGAGCAGCTCCTCCCAAAACTCCCACTGCCGCGGCGGCCCGACGTGCTCGTGACACACGACGCCGACCATCTCGCCGCGCACGAACACGGGAGCATCGAGCATCGCGCTGATGCCGAGCGGCTTCAGGTACCAATCGGCGAATTGGCTCGTGCGCGGGTCGGTCGTGGCGTCCGTCGCGGCGATGCAGCGCTCGCGGGAGAGCGCCTCGAAGTAGCGACTCGCCTGCTCGCGCGCGACCACGACCCCGCGCGAGTGCTTGCGCGCCGTGGCCTCGAAGAGATCGAGACACTCGATGCTCAGCCGATGCTTGTCGAAAAGCCAGACGCTCGCGCGTTCCACGTGCAGGAGCTCGGTCGCGAGCTCCGTGACTTGCGAGAGCGCCGCGGCGATGTCGCCGCGGGTCAGCGCATCGAGCTTCATCAAGCGCGCGAGCAGCTGGCGCTGATCGTTCAGGCGCGCCTGGATCGAGCGCGACGACGGCTCGACGTCGGCGAATTCACCGGCCGAGGTTGCCGGCGAGCCGCTCACGGTCCTTCCAGAATCTGCTTCCAGCCTGGATCCTTCGCGACGTAGCCCGGGCTCACGACGTAGAGCGGCGCCTTGTCGGCCGCCGTGATCACCGCCGTGAGACCGGCGAGGCCGCCCCCGAGATCGCAACGCGTGCGCTTGGCCGACTTACCGCCGACGGCGGGCACGTCCCATTGCTTGGACGCAGTGCCCTTCAGCGCCGCGCAATCGAGCTGCCCGTCGAGCGTCGTCGTGAAGCGGAATGCCGTGAGATCGGCTGCCCAGTAGCGCGCCTCGAGCGTGTGCGTTCCAGCCGCGCGCGACGCGACGCAGAAGTGCTCCTTGGCCGCGTCACCCTTGGCGCCTTCCGGAACGGGGTCGCACACCGGCGCCTGCGAGGCGTGATCCGGCGCCGCCCGATTCTGAGCCACGAACTCGAAGAACACCTTCGCGAGCGCATTGGTGTCCGCCTGCTTCTTTGCCTCGGCGGCCTTGCGCTGCTGCACGGCCGACTCGCGCTCCGTGAGCTTCAGGTCGAGGGCCGTGAGCGGACCCCGGTCTTCGCACTGCTTGTAGGCGTACTCGCGCCATTGCCGTGCTGCGTCGAAGTTCTCCGCATCGAGCGACTGTCCGATGACGGCCTGCGCTTGCGTGCACTTCTCCGCGTCGCCTTGCTTGCAGCCGGTGACACCGACCGTGACGAAGAGCCATAGCCCGAGCGTTCCGGCCGCCGCCCGCTTCCTTTCGAGGATCATGAAACCAAGGCTTAGCTCGGCCCGTGCAGAGATGGAACCCGAGCTGAAACGGACACGCTTTCCGCCGAATTGTGCCGCCGGCGTGCACGACTGTGCCGGCAGCTGCACGGGGACCCTCGGCGACGCCGCGCTCTTTCATGCTGGCAACGCCGCAAATCGTCGGGCGCGGGGGTCATGGGCAAACCGTGCGTCGCGTTCCGTGCCGCTGGTACGGACCTTGCGATGGACGCGAGCATGCAAGTGCTCACTCCGCACCGGCGTCCGCGCGGGCTCGGTCGCGCGGCGCCACTGCTCACGCTGCTCGGAGTCGCGTGCGGGAGCGAGCAGAAGGCTGCTCCCGAAGGCGCGCCGGCCCCCGAGGTCAATGAAGGCCCCGCGACCTACTACGACGACATCGAGCCGCTGTTTCGAAGCAGGTGCACGTCGTGCCACCAAGCCGGCGGGATCGCGCCATTTCCGCTCGGCGACTACGCGAGCGCGCGCGCTCATGCCCGAGAGGCGCTCGCCGCGACGAGCGACCGAACGATGCCGCCCTGGCTCGCGACGGCGGACGGCAGCTGCGGAACGTTCTCGGGCAGCCTCGCGCTCAGCGAGCTCGAGATTGCGCGCATCGGGAGCTGGCTCGACGACGGATTGCTCGAGGGAAACGCGCGCCCACTCGACGCGCCGCCCGTGGCGGCACTCGCCGGCGCCGTGGATTTCGAGACGCCGGAGTTCGCACCGCTCGGCGGCGCGGAGCCGGCGGACGCGGACGAATACCGCTGCTTCCTGTTCGATCCCGGCGTCCGTGCGCCGGCGTTCATCAAGGGCTTCGAGGTGCGACCGGGGACGCCCAGCATCGTTCACCACGTGATGGGGATGCTGGTCGATCCCGCGGCGCAGGCGGCTTCAGGCACCGAAACGAACCTCGAACGGATCGCCGAGCTCGCCGCGACATCACCGGATCGTGAGGGGTGGCCCTGCTACGGCATGGCGGGCGACGGCGTGCGGATCGAGGGCTTCCCCGTCGTGTGGGCGCCAGGTCAGCCGGTCATCGAATACCCGCGCGACAGCGGCGTGCCCGTCGCGAGCGGCCAGAAGCTGGTCGTTCAGGTTCACTACAACCTCGCGAACCACCCGCCACCGGGTGTCACCGATCGCACGACGGTCCGACTCGCGTTCGCGGACCGGGTGAGTCGCCTCGGCGGATTCGTGATCGTCGACCCGCTGCTCGAGAGCCTCGCGACGGACGATCCCGTGCTGCTCGCTCCGGGGAAGTCGTCGGTGACGGTGAGCTGGGAGCGAACCGCCACCGAGCTCGGCGTCGGCCGCATTCCCGGACTCGAGCTTGCGGGAGCGATGGCACACATGCACGGCCACGCGCGCCGCTACGAGCTCGCCATCGGCAGCCCGCCCGCAGCCGCTTGCGCGCTCGACATCCCGGGGTGGGACGTCCATTGGCAACGGCTCTACTTCTACGCCGCGCCAAAGCCGATCGGGGCCGGAACGCTGCTCGGCGCGACCTGCGACTACGACACCTCGAGCGATACCGAGCCCGTCGCTCCGGGCTGGGGCGTCGCGAACGAGATGTGCGCGACGATCCTCTACTTTACGGCGCCGAACGCGAGGTTTCCGTGAGCGCGCGTGCTTTCTCGCGCGCGACGCGGGCGCTGTTCGCCGCGGTGCTCGCCCTGGCCTCGACGCTCCGCTCCGCGAACGCCCACGCCGAAGATGCCGGGGCGCGGCTCTCGCCCCACGACCTCGACGTTGTGGACCTGCCGCCGTGGTCGTTTCGGCTCGGCGTGGCCGGCGGCGTGCCGGTGCCGAGTCTGCACGAGCGGATCCTCGCCGAAGAAGGGTACTACGGCACGCGCTGGGCGTTCATGGTCTCCGCGGAGCGGCGCGTCCACGGTCACCTCGGCATCGGGCTCCTCGGGGTGTATGCGCTCCGCTCCGTCGATGCATCGCTGAGAGAAGACGCTACCTCCGTCATCGGTCCGTCGCCGACGTACTCTGAGCGGTCGTGGATCGGCGCCGTCGAGCTGCCGCTCACGTTTCTCCTCGGTCACCCACGAACGACGTTCGCAACGGAGCTCTGCCTCGCCCCTTGGATCGGCGCCGGCGCGGGGACGCTCGAGCTCTACGACGAGGCGGGCTGGCAAGCGGGGCCCGCGTTCGGGGGCGATCTGCGCCTTTTGTGGCGCGGGCGGCGCGTCGTCGGGGGTGTGAGCGTCGGCGGTTACTCGCTGCGCGTCGACACGCCGGGGGCGATCAGCGACCCCGTCGATCTCGGCATGTTCTTCTTTTCAGCGCTCGGAGGCTTCGATGTCGGCTGAGGCAAAGCGCACGATGGCCCTCATCGCGCTCGCGTGCGGGGCCTGTCTGGATCTCGGCCCGAGCGGCTCCGAAGGCACGGTAGACCTCACGCCTCCGCGGCTGCTCGACGCGCTTTGCGCACGAAATGCCTATACACTGGAAGGCCGCGCGGCGCGCATCGCCGGCCCGACCGCGGATTCCTGTGCGTTCGAGCTCGGACCCGGCCCAGGCTCGGTGACCTTTCCGCGCGACGCCGTGCCCGAATTCACGGAAGTCGAAGCGGGGTACGGCGTGGTGAACGTGCTCGTGGTCGACCTTGGCGCACGGCAATCCGCGCCGCGCTGGACCCTGCTCGAGGCTCCCGCGCCGCCAGCATCGACCGTCGAACCTGCCGAAAGCCCGGCGTCCCTGCCGGACCTGACGGTCAACTCCGGCGGCGGGCACTGGGCGGTTCTCGACATCGAAGTGAAGGTCTCGCAGACGTTTTCCGGCGGCTGCTCGGTACCGCGCAGAACTCGGCGACCGCCCCGGCCCTCGGTACCTTATGCTCACCGGTCATGGACGCCCACGGCGTCATGACGGTCGTTGCCTGCGCGGGAGACCTCGCTTTCGGCGCTCTCGCGTTCCTCAGGCGCTCGAAAAGCCCGCTTGCGGGGCTGATCGCGCTCTTGTTTCTCGACGCCTTCACGTGGAACTTCGCGACGCTCGCCTACGAGCTTTCCGGGCGCGAGTACTGGCACTTCGTCGATCGCCTGTTCTCGAGCCTGATGCCGGCGCTGGCTCTGCACGTCGTGATCGCGTTCATCGGCCGCGCGCGCCGCATGCGACCGGTGTGGGTGACGGGGTACGCCATTTTCGGAGCGGTCGGGCTCTTGGTCCACGGCGATGCGTGGTGGAAGTGCTTGGCCGCGCTCGGACCCGCAGCCATGCTGCTCGCGGTCACGCTCCTCGTGCGGCACCGGCAGCGCGCGACCGACGCGAGCGAGCGGGCCCGCACCGAGCTCGTGCTGCTCGCGTTCCTGCTCGGCGCGTTCTCGCTCACCGATCTCTGGTACCACGAGGTGAGTTTCCCGCTGCCGCGGCTCGGCGCCATCGGCACGCTCGTGGCGATGATCCTCTTCGCGACTGCCGCACTACGGCTCAAGCTGCTCGGCGCCGAGGTCCCGCCGATGGTGGCGCTCTACGCCTTTCTGTTCGGACTCTTGTGGGTGATTCTGCAGCTCACACTCGTGCGTTGGCTGGATCCGAAGGCGAGCCCGTGGGTGCTCGGCATGGGCGTTCTCGCGCTCATCACCGTCGCCTCGGCGCGTGAGCTCGGGCGCATGACCGCGGTGCGGCGCGCGCGCACCGCGGAGCTTGCAACCCTCGGTCGCTTCGCCGAGCAGTTCGCGCACGACATCAGGAACCCGCTCGCCGCCGTCAAAGGCGCGGTTCAGTTCTTGAGCGAGGAGCGCCGTCGCGGCCGCTCGCTCGACGACCAAGCGGCGTTCCTCACCCTGATCGAGCAGCAGATCGACCGCCTGGAGCGCTCCGTCGGCCGCTATCAGCGGATCGGCAAGGTGGAGCCGCACCTCACGCGCCAATCGCTGAACGCGGTGGTGACTCGCCTCGCTGAGCTTCAGAAGCATGCCCTGACACCCGCGGTGGACCTCGCCGTGGTCCTCGAACCGGAGCTCCCCGACGCCCCCCTCGACGCCGATCTCGTGGAGACGGCGCTCGAAAACGTCATCCGCAATGCGTGCGAGGCCATGCCGAAAGGCGGCGTGATCACGCTCGCGACCGGCTACGATGAGAGCCGCGAATGCGTCACGGTCACGGTCGCGGACGAGGGTGCAGGCATGGATGCCCGTGAGCTCGAGCAGGCCACGGCGCTCTTCTTCACGACGAAGGCCCAGGGCTCCGGGCTCGGGCTGAGCTTCGCCGAGCGCGTCGCGAAGGCACACGACGGCGACCTCGCCTTGAGCAGCGTCGCGGGCCGCGGCACCCGCGTCACGCTCAGGTTCCATGTCTGCCGCGCGGAGGAAGCGTGACGAGCGACCGACAGCGCGTGCTGCTCGTCGACGACGACGCGGCGGTGCGCACGGTGCTCGCCGCCTTGCTGCGACAAGCCGGCGTCGACCCGGTCGAAGCCGACGGCGCAGAGCGTGCGCTCGACCGCCTCGCCGAAGGCTCGATCGACGTGGTGATCACGGACCTTCGCATGCCGGGGATGGACGGCATGGCGCTGCTCGGCCGCTCGCTCGAGACGTGGCCCGACGTGCCCGTGATCATGCTCACGGCGCACGGCAGCGTGCCGCTCGCCGTCGACGCGATGCGGCGGGGCGCGTTCGAGTTCGTCCAGAAGCCCTTCGACCGGGAAGAGGTGCTCTCGATCGTGGAGCGCGCCCTGCTCGTGGCGCGCCGAAGCGGCGCACCGCCGGCGCCGCCCGCCGCGGGCCGGCCCGCAATGCTCGGTGACTCGCCGCGGATGGCGGCGCTCCGCTCGGACATCCGGCGCGCCGCCGGCAGTCAGGCGACGGTGCTCGTGCACGGCGAGAACGGCACCGGCAAGGAGCTCGTCGCCCGGGCCATTCACGACGAGAGCCCGCGCCGCTCCGGACCGTTCGTGAAGCTCAATTGCGCCGCCATCCCCGAGTCGCTCATCGAGAGCGAGATCTTCGGCTACGAGAAAGGCGCCTTCACGGGGGCCACGAAGCGGAAACCCGGCCGCGTCGAGCTCGCCGAGGGCGGGACGCTCTTCCTCGACGAGATCGGCGACTACAGCGCGGCGGTGCAAGTCAAGCTCCTGCGCGTGCTCCAGGAACGCGAGCTCACGCGGCTCGGCGGTACCGAGACGTTCGCCGTCGACGTGCGCTTCGTCGCGGCGACGAACAAAGACCTGCAGGCGCTGGTGCTGCGCGGCAGCTTTCGCGAAGATCTCTACTATCGCCTCAACGTGCTGCCGATCGACGTGCCCGCGCTGCGCGAGCGCGCCGAGGACATCGCGCTGCTCGGACGCGCGTTCACGCTCGCGTCCGCCAAGGCGAACGGCCGTTCCGGCGCGGAGCTCGAGCCAGCCGCCGTCGAGCGCGTGACGGCGGCGCCGTGGCCGGGAAACGTCCGCCAGCTCGAGAACTTCGTCGAGCGGCTCGTGGTGTTCTCGGACGGCTCGCGCCTCACGCTGGCCGACGTCGAGCGGGAGCTCGCGCGCGACGCGGCCCGGGCGCGCGCGAGCCAAACGGCCGGGGGTGCCGAGCCGGACGGCGGCCTCGCCGGGGCACGACGCAACGCCGAGCGCGACGCTATCCGCGAGGCCCTCGCGCTCGCAGGCGGGAACCGCACGCGCGCCGCGCGCATCCTCGGGATGAGCCGGCGCACGCTTTACAACAAGCTCGGCGAATACGACCTCGGCTAGAGCGCCTCGAGAAAAGGCGCGGCGCTCTAGCCGCGGAGCGGCGCTTCACTCAGGTGTGGTACCCGCGCTCGCCGTGGTCGGTGAGGTCGAGGCCGGTCTCCTCGCTCTCCACGCTCGGGCGCAGACCGACGACGGCCTTCACGACGTTCGCGAGGACGACCGTCCCGACGATGCTGAGCACGAGCGTGAGGCCCATGGCCTTGAGCTGCTCGACCCAGAGCGTCTTGCCGACGATGTCCTTGAGGAACGTGTTCAGGTTGGGGTTGATGTCCGGCGTCGCGAAAATACCGGTCACGAACGCGCCGAGCGTGCCGCCGACCGCGTGCACGCCGAACGTGTCGAGCGCATCGTCGTAGCCGAGCGCGTTCTTCAGCTTGGTGCACGCGAGGAACGGCACGACGCCGGCGAGCACGCCGATGATGACGCCGGCCGACGGCGTCACGAAGCCGGCTGCGGGCGTGATCACGACGAGGCCGCCCACGATGCCGGAGCAGAAGCCGAGCACGGTCGGCTTCCCGCGCGTCACCCATTCGGTGCCGGCCCAGGCGAGGCCGCCGACTGCCGCCGCGAGCGTGGTGCTCGTGAACGCGGCCGCCGCGACGCCGTCCGCCGCCACGGCGCTGCCGGCGTTGAAGCCGTACCAGCCGACCCACAGCATGCCGGTGCCGATCATGGTCAAGACCAAGCTGTGCGGCGCGAAGTTCTCGGTCCCGAAGCCCTTGCGCTTGCCGACGATGAGCGCCAGCACGAGCGCCGACCACCCGGAGGACATGTGCACGACCGTGCCGCCCGCGAAGTCGATGGCCTTGATCCCGGCGTCCTTGTTCCAGACGCCGTTCATGTAGCCGTCGGCGCCCCACACCATGTGCGCGAGCGGGAAGTAGACCACCACCATCCAGAGCGCCAAAAACAGCATGATTGCCGAGTATTTCATGCGCTCGGCGATGGCGCCGACCACGAGGGCGGGCGTGATGATCGCGAACATCAGCTGGTACATCGAGAAGACGTTCTGCGACACCCAGGCCGAGTAAGCGCCGTTCGGCTTCGCGTCGACGCCCGCGAGGAGCGCGTAGTCCATCCCGCCCATGAACGGGCTCCCCGTCGCGAACGCCATGCTGTAGCCGAAGGCCCACCACATCACGGTGACGACGCCGGCAAGCCCGAGGCACTGAGCCATCACGCTGAGGACGTTCTTTTCACGGACGAGACCACCGTAGAAGAGCGCGAGGCCCGGGAGCGTCATGAACAGCACGAGCGCCGCACACACCATCATCCAGCCGTTGTGGCCGGGTCCGGGCCCAGGCACCTTGGTCGTCTTCAGATCGGCCGGCGCGACGTTGTTCACGTAGCCTTCGAGATCGGCGACGCGCTTGGCGAGATCGGCCGTGTCCACCGGAGCAGCCGCCGCCGCGGCGGGCTCGGCGGGTGCCGGAGCAGCAGCCGGCGCCGGGGGCGGGGCCGGGGCAGCGGCGGGGGCCGCGCCGGCGGTGAGGAGCGGTGCGGCCAATGCCGGAGGAGGTGCCAGGGACGGCGCGGGCGGGGTGGCCGGGGCGGCGCTCTGCGCGAACCCGAGGCCAGGGCTCAAGCAGATGAGCAACATAAGAACCGCCAGCAAGCACTTGTTCATCGGAAAATCCTCCGCGATTTCGGCCTGCCGGGTCAGCACGGCAAAGGCGCCTGGATCGGGTAATCCTTACCGTGTTTCCCCTACAAGTCGGAATTGTTTCCGACTTTGTCTTAGCCGTTTCAAGAAGCTAAGCGCTTGCTCACGGCGTCGGCACCCGCGCCATCGAGCGATCGTGAAAGCGAGCCCCGAGCGGGAGCGCGACGGCGGCGCCGACGAGCGCGAGCAGCATGTCCCATTGCGCGTCCCAGATGTCGCCTTGCGAGCCAAGAAACGCTTGCCCCACGTCGCCCGCGACGAGCAGCGTGACCCACCACTCGAGAAGCTCCCAGAACGCGGCCACGGCGAGCACGACCGACAGCACGAGGAAGACGAGCCAGCCCCCCCGCGCGAGCGGCGTCGAGCGCAGCAAGACCTCGCGCGTGATGAACGACGGGAAGACCCCGAGCGCTACGTGCCCCACGCGATCGTAGTGGTTGCGCGCGAAGTGGAACGCCTCCTTCGCCCAATTGCCAAGGGGTGTCAGGGCATACGTGTAGTAACCGCCATACACGAGGATGTTCACGTGAATGAACACACCCACGTACACCCAGTGCGACAGCGGCAGGCGCCGGTAGGTCGCGATCAGCACGGCGATGCCGAGGACGCCGGGCCCCACCTCGAGGCACCAGCTCGTGCGGCCGGCGGGCGGCGCCCACAGTGTGAGCACGGCGATCACGCCGAACGCCGCGAGCAGAGCGAGCGGCAGCCGGGCATGCTGCCGGAGGGCGGGATTCACGGGAGGGATTGGAACATTCCCGGCTCGGGCCTGTCGAGTAGACTGAGAGCGTTGGAGCCCTTGTGGAGCTGAGGACAGAGCTCGAGATCGCGGCGCCGCCCGAGCGGGTGTGGGGCGTGCTCGCGGATTTTTCGGCGTATCACGAGTGGAATCCGTTCATCACGGGCATCGCGGGCGAGCTCCGCACCGGGGCCGAGCTCCTGGTCACGGTGAGCCCGCCCGAGACCGACGACACCACGTTCCGCCCCCGCGTCCTCGTGTGCGACGAGCCGCGCGAGCTCCGCTGGCGGAGCCAGCTCTGGGTGAAGGGGCTCTTCGATCGCGAGCAGTTCTTTCTGTGCCAGGAAGCGGCGGGCGGCGGGACGCGCTTCGTGCACGGCGAAAACCTGAGCGGCTTCTTCGTGCGCTTCCTCGGCAAGCAGCTCACGCACGTCGCGCGCGGCTTCGTTTACATGAATCAGGCGCTCAAAGAGCGCGTCGAGAACGGGCGCCGCGTTCGCGCGCGGTGACTCACTTCGGTGCGTCGCGCCGCACGAGCTCGGGCTCGCGGCGCAGCTTCACCGCGGTGAGCGCCCGCTTCAGGAGATCGCCCTCGCGCAGGCACGCGTAGCAATCGTCGCGCTTGGTCGGTCCGCAGCCGTTGTGGCGCAAAAGCCGGCTCATCGGCGCGAAGGCGCGCTTGTCGCCCACCTCGATGGAGCGCTCGAGGAGCTTCGCGTTGGCTTCGCACGTCTCCGCCTCGCGCAAGTCGAGCGCGATGGCGAGCGCGGGTGAGGCCTTCGGACGCACGTCGCGACTGAGCAAGAGACCCTGCGCGAGCTCGGTGACCTGACTGCGCTCGGCCGTGCTCGTCCAAGCCTCGTACAGGAGATCCGCGCTGAGCTGACCGGGCAGCGCCGCCATCGCCGCGAGCGCGTCACGGCTCGTGTCGGGATCTTGCGCGAGCCTTCGGAGGTCGGCGATGACCTTCGGATCTTTCGCGAGACCCGGATCGGCGGCGAGCCGCGCGCGCAGCTTGCCGACGGCGGCGACGGACTGGGCGATCTTGCCGGTCGCGAGCGCGACGGCCTCGTCCGCACTGCGCTCCTGCGGCTTTTGGCGTTCGATGACCGCGAGCGCTTTCTGATCGCCCGCACGCGCGCGGTCGAGCGGCGCGTCGGAGGCGGGCGCCATGACCGGCTCCTCCGCGGGGGAGCTCGTGCTTTTGGCTTGGGTCGCGGTCGGACCGTCGGCTACGGCGGGCGCGGGCGCCGCGGTCCCCGCGGGAGCAGCGCCCGGCGGCGTGAAAATGCCCGCGAGGAGCGCGGAAAGCAGCGCCGTGAGGCCGAGCGCGGGAGCGAGCACTCCCCAGAGCGGCAGCTCGGCCGAACCGATCTGCACGCGATCGACCAGCGCCTGGCGCAGCGTGGGCGGGGGTACGAACGCCCCGGCACCCATCCGTGCGGGCATCGGCGCGAAGGACGGCGATTGCGGCGGCAGCGGCAGCGGCGGCAGCGAGCTCGGAGCAGCAGGGGGAGGAGGCAGCGACGGCGGCGGGAGCGACGCGGGCTTCGGCAGCACCGGCTGCATGGGCGCCTGCGACGGCGCATGGTGCGAGCCGTCGGGCGGCTTCGCGTCGACCAGCGTGCGCTCGTCGGTCGGCGCCCCGGTGAGCTCCGGCAGCGGACTCGGCGTGGGAACCATCGGCGCCGGAGGCTTCGAGTGGCGACGGGCCGAAGGCGGGATCGGTCGCGACGGGGCCGGCGGGAGCGGAGGAAGCGGCGGGGGCGGAGGCGGAGGTCGTGACGGCCGCGGCCGCGATCCGCGCGCCGGCCGCGGCGACCCGAGCGGCGACGACGCGACTTCCGTCCGATCGTCGGAGTTCATCGCCGCGATGCGCGCCTGGATCTGATCGTCCACGCGCGTGACGAGGCTCTCGCGCGCCGCGTCCTCGTACGCCGGCAGCTCGCGCTCCGGCGCGATGGCAGGCTCCGACCAACCCGAGTCGACGAGCGAGGCTCGTGGGTCAGGGGGATCGGGCCGGCGTTCCGCCATCGGTAGAGCGTACCACGGGGCTACGCCCTACGATTTCGAGCCTGCGACACGCTCGCCGGGAGCCTTCTGTGGGGCGCTGTCGTCGCCCGAATGCCCGGTGGCTGCGGCGTGGCGCGGCCGACCGTCGGCGCCGATCCGAGCGGGAATGTCGAGCTCCGGACCGAGCAGCACCGCTTCGGCCTCGGGCGGAATGCGGCGCGGGATATGATGCTGATCGACACAGGCGAGCAGGGTGTGCCCCTCGGCGACGAGCTGCTCGTCCGGATGCGGCGGCATTCCACTAACCTCCCCTTCCGGCTCGCGCAGCAGGCGATAGTCGAATCGCACCTTCACGCGCGAGAGCTCGCTGAGCCGCGTCTCGATGCAGAGGAGCTCGTCGAACCGCGCCGTACGCCGGTAGCGCACGTACGCCTCGACCACCGGGAGGTGGATTCCGAGCTCCGTCCAAGAGTGGTAGTCGAGGCCGCGGCGGCGCATGTATTCGACGCGGCCGACCTCGAAGTAGCTGATGTACGTGCCGTGGTGCACGATGCCCATCAGATCCGTCTCCCCGAACCGGACGCGCACCCGGTACTTGGACTTGCAGTGCGCCGGCGGGGTTTGCTTCACGGAGAGGAGCCGAGAATAAGCGCGTCGTCCGGCCGTGAGCAAGTCCCGTCGATATCGCTGGTTTTCGCGCCGCAGCGCGAAAAGTGCTTTCAGGAGCGGGCTTTCCCGGAGCGCGCCTTCCCGGGAGCGCTCCTCTAGGAGCGGCCCAGCGGGGGGACCGTGAGGACCGGCACCGGCGAGAGGCGGACGAGCTTCTCCGCGACGGACCCGAGCAGGAGGTGGACCAGGCCCGTCCGGCCGTGGGTGCCCACCACGATCAGATCGTGGTGACCCTGCTTGAGCTTTTGAACCAACGTTCCGGCGGGATCGCCCGAGCAGAGCTCGTGGGTCATCGTGACGCCGGGCGGCAGCGTGACCGAAGCCAAGAAGTCGTTCATGTCCTGCTCCGCGTTCTTCTGAATCAGATCCGCGAGCGGCACGTTCTCCTCCCCCGGGCGGCGGACGAGCACGGCGTCGGAAGCGTAGGTGGGTCGATCCCAAACGTGCACGAGGTGGAGCGACGCCCCCACCGTCCCCGCGAGCTTCGCCGCGAAATGAACGCTCGCCTTCGAGTGTTCGGAGTAGTCGACCGGAACGAGGATGGAGCGAAACATGGGGCGCTAGTCTAGCCCAGGCGCGCGAGCGCCGCCCCGGCGAAAAAGCAGAGCACTCCGCCGCCGTTCTGAACCAAAATATTCGCGACCGCGGCGCCGAGCTCCTCGGCCCGGGCGAGGCCGACCGTGTCGTTCACGAAGCTCGAGAAGGTCGTGAACGCACCCATGAAGCCGATCAGCACGACCTCCACGGTCTCGCGCGAGAGCGCGCCGCGCTCGCGACCGAGCGTGAGCACGAGTCCGAACAGAAAGCAGCCGAGCATGTTCACGGCCAGCGTTCCCCACGGAAACCCACCTGGGAGTACACGCCCGACGCCCAGGGCGAGCGCGTAGCGCGCGAGCGTCCCAATGGCACCGAGCAAGAGCAGGTAAACGAGCTTGTGCATGACTCTCTCTACCACCTCGGATAAAATCGGGCCCTTGTCGAGATCACCCGAGGACGACATCGAATCGACGATGGCCGGAGACGTGGCGATCGTCGCCGGTCTGCCGACGAGCAGGAAGCTGCCCACGCTCGAGCAGGTGCGCGGAACGGGCGCACCGCGGAGCTTCGGCTTGGCGCTCGCCGAGACCGTCGTCGGCCGCGGCAACCAAGCCAACGTGACGATCGACAGCGCGCTCCTCTCGCGGCGTCACGTCGTGTTTCGGCGTAACGGTCCGGAGGTCACTCTGTCCGATCTCGAGAGCGCGAATGGCGTCTACGTGAACGGTGTCAAAGCGCATTTCGCCGTGCTGCACGAGGGCGACACCATCCAAATCGGAGACGTCGTGTTCGTGCTGCACGAGGCGCCCGCGTGAGCGCCCCGGCGTTCGTGCGCTTCTGGGGTACACGCGGCTCGATCCCAACGCCTGGACACAAGACGCGCCGCTTCGGCGGCAACACCTCGTGCGTCGGAATCCGAGTGGGCGACATCGAGCTCGTGTGCGACGGCGGCACGGGCCTGCGCGAGCTCGGGCTCGACCTCTTGCAGCGCGGCCGCCAGAAGGTCGAGGCCCACTTCTTCTTCAGCCACATGCACTGGGATCACATTCAGGGCTTCCCCTTCTTCGTCCCGGCCTACGGCCCCGACAGCGAGCTCTTCGTCTACGAGACGTCGGCGGGCGACGATCGCGTGCAGAAGTTGCTCCACGGCCAGATGCGCTCGGAGTACTTTCCCGTGCAATTCGCCGATCTCGGCGCCCGCATCACGGCCCGCCATTTCGAGCGCGACACGGTGGAGCTCGGCGCGATCCGCGTGCGCTGCTTCGAGCAGCAACACCCGGGGCGGAGCTTCGCCTACTCGTTCGAGATCGGCGGCAAGAAGATCGTGTATGCGACGGACAGCGAGCTCGATCTCCTGCTCGAGAATCGCGAGCAATCGCTCGCGGATCTCGAGGTGCCGCGTCGCCTGCCGGACTCGCTCCTCGCGTTCGTCGACGGCGCCGATCTCTTGATTGCCGACGGGCAGTACACGGACGCGGAGTATCCGAAGAAGGTGGGCTGGGGGCACGCGCGCGCAAACACCGTCGCCGACCTCGCCCACCAGGCGGGGGTCAAGCAGTGCGCGGTCTTCCACCACGACCCGATGCATTCAGACGAGCTCGTCGACCAAAAGATTCAAGGCGCGACGGAGCGGCTCGACCGCCTGGGCGCGAAGACGCTGCTTTTCGGCGCGCGCGAGGGGCTCGAGCTGAAATTCTAAAAAAAGCCGGTCACGAAAGCGAAGCGAGGGAGCACATGGCTTCGGACAGGTCGGAGAAGCACTTGGACGCGGCCATCACCAGAGCCTCGGATGTAGGCCGAGCCGACGAGGGGGACAGCCCCCGCACGGCGTCGGGCACGGATCGGGACATCGTTCTCGCCATCGAGCGGGGCGATCGGCGTGCCGCGCTGTCGCTCTGTGCGCGCCGGCACGGAGCGGCGCTCGGTCGCTTGTGCATGGCCCTGCTCGGCTCGCAGACGGAAGCCGACGACGCCGTGCAGGAAACGCTGCTCGCCGCGCACGCGGGCTTCGACGATTTTCGGAGCGACGGCTCGCTCCGCGCGTGGCTGTACGGCATTGCGCGACGGCGCTGCGCGCGCGTGAAGGAGCGGCGCGGTGCGGTGGAAGCAGGCACCGACACCGCCGACGAACGCACCGCGGACGACCTGCTCGACGTGCGGCGGCGTGCCGAACGAGCGCGGAACCTGCTCGAACGCGTGCGCCCGACCGAGCGCGAAGCGCTGCTCTTGCGTTACGGCGCGGAGCTCAGCTTCCGTGAGGTCGGAGCAGCGACGGGGGTCGACGAGGCGACGGCGCGCAAGCGCGTCTCGCGAGCGCTCGCGCGGCTGCGCGAGCTCGTGAAGGAGTAGACGAATGGCGAGCACGAACCAGAGTGAGCGCTGCGCCGAGGTTCTCGAGCAGCTCAGCGATGTCTTGGACGGCACGGCGAGCGCGGAGCTCTTGGAGCACGTCGCGGAGTGCGACCTTTGCCGCGACGTACGGCACGAGGCGGAGGAAGCACGGCGGCTCGCGGCGTCGGCCGGGCTCGACCACCGGGCTTCGCCGGATCTCGAAGAACGAGTGCTCGCGGCGCTCGATGCGCAGGGCGAGGCCGAGGCAGTGAAGACGGCGGAAAAGCCGGTGAACGAGGCGGCGAAGACCGCGCACGCTGAGGCGAAGCGCGAGCCGAAGCCGCCCAAAGAAGCCGCACGGAGCGGTCCGTCGCCCCGCGTCGCCGTGTTCGTGACGGGGCTCGCGCTCGCCGCCGCAGCGGCCGTCGTCGTGCTGCGCAAAGGCCCTGCGAGCGGTGGCGACGCGGGCTGGTCGGGCACCGTCGGGCGCGTCGCGAGCGCCGCGGGCAAGGGTGGCGTGCTGCTCTGCGACGCCTCGGGCAAAAAGTGCGAGCCCGGCGCAGCAGGCGCGCGGCTCGGGCGCGGCGGGCGCGTGCGGACGGACGCGGCGACGCGCGCGGAGCTCACGCTGTCTGACGGCAGCAGCGTCACGCTCGATCGGAGCACCGAGCTCGCGCTGCTCGCGGGCGACGCGCGCGGCGCGCGGCTTTCGTACGGCGCGCTCGTCGCGGACGTCGCGCACCAGAAGAGCCAAGCGCGCTTCGAGCTCCCCGTGGGCGGCGTGACGGTCCACGGGACGAAGTTCGCGTTGCGGGCGCAAGGAAAGTCCGCGAGCGTCGACGTGACGCGCGGCAGCGTCACGCTGTCGGACGCGCGCGAGCGCAGCGTCCGCGTCGCCGAGGGCGAGAGCGGGCGACTCGAGCCCGGCGCCGAGCCGTTCGTCGAGTACTCGAGCGCGCTTTCGGACTCGCTCGGCTGGAGCGACGAGGCGTTCGGGGAGGAGCGGGCGGTCGTGGCGGGGCGCGGGCTCGGCGAGCTCAAGGCCAGAAAACCAGGGCAAACGGAGGAGCGCGCGAACGCCGTCGCGCTCGCGTCGCACGACGTGCGGGTGCGCATCTCGGGCGTGGTCGCGCGCACGGAGATCGAGGAGGTGTTCGAAAACCGCACGGACGACGTGCTCGAAGGCATCTACCGCTTCCCGCTGCCGCCGGACGCGCAGATCGAACGGCTCGCCCTCGACGTCGACGGCAAGCTCGAGGACGGCTCGTTCGTGGATCGCGACCGCGCGGCGGCGATCTTCCGCGGCGCCATTTTCAATGCGGCGCCGAAGCAGCCGAAGCCCGTTGACGAGATCGTCTGGGTGCCGGGCCCGTGGCGCGACCCGGCCTTGCTCGAGTGGCAGCGCGGCGGGCGCTTCGAGCTTCGCATCTTCCCGATTCCGAAGCGTGGCCAGCGCCGCGTCGTGCTCGCCTACACCGAAGTCGTGAAGCCGGCCGGCGGCGCGCGCCGCTACACCTACCCGCTCGCCGCCGATCCGAGCGGTGCCGCGAAGATCGGCCATTTCTCGATGGATCTCGAGGTGCGCGGCCACGACCCCCACTTCGGCGTGCGCCCCGCCGGCTACTCGCTGACGCCACACGCGAGCGCCCCCGAAGCCACGGCTTTCGCGGTCAGCGCGGCGGACTTCACCCCGACGGGTGATCTCAGCGTCGAGTACGCGCTCCCGGGCGCCGCGCGCGAGCTCACGGCGTGGACGTACCTCCCGCCGCGCTCGGACGTTCCGGCGAGCTCCGGCTCCGGCTCGAACCCTGGCCGCGCCGACGATGGCGCGCCCTACGTGGCGCTCGCCTTGCGCCCGAAGTTGCCGCGCCCCGAGCGCGAGTCCGGGCGCGCCGTCGCGCTCGTGGTCGACGCGAGCCGCTCGATGCTCGGCGCGAGCTACGAGCGGGCGAGCGCGCTCGCCGTGCGACTCGCGGGCGAGCTCGACGAAGCCGATCGGCTCACGGTGCTCGCGTGCGGCGTGGACTGCGAGGTGCTCGGCGCGGGCGCCGGGCTCGCTCCCGGGCCGGCGACGGCCGGGCGCGTTCGGTCGTTCCTCGCCAAAATCACGCCCGAAGACGCGTCCGATGTCGTGGGGTCCGTGGAGCGCGCGCTCGGTGAGCTCCGCGGTGCGCTCGGCGCCACGCGCCGCGTGATCTACGTGGGCGACGGCGCGGCGACGGTCGGCCAGGTGAAGCCCGGCAGCATCGAGCGCGCCGTGGGGCGCGACATTGCGAGGATCCCGGCGGCGCTCGTCGCGGTCGCGGTCGGCGCGGAGTCCGATCCGGCGACGCTCGACGCCCTCGCCCGCGGCGGGGACGGCGTGATGCTGCCGTACGCGCCCGGGCGCTCGATCGCGGAGATGGCGTACGCCGTGCTCGGCGCGAGCTACGGCACTGCGCTCGCCAACGTGAGCGTGACCTTGCCCGAAGGGCTCCGCGCCGTCGCGCCGGCGCGGCTGTCGTCGATTCCAGCGGGAGGCGAGGCGTACGTGCTCGCGCGCATGGACAACGTGGAAACCACGGGCGACATCGTGCTGCGCGGTCGCGTCGGCGGAAAGCCGTTCGAGCAACGCTATCCGGTCGAGCTGAAAGCGAGCACCGCGGGCGGCAACGCCTTCGTGCCGCGGCTTTATGCGGCGGCGCGCCTCGCGGATCTCGAGCGCGAGGGGACCGACGCCGCCAAGGCGGAGGCCATCGCGCTCTCGAGCCGCTTCAGCGTAGCGAGCCGCTACACGTCGCTGCTCGTGCTCGAGAGCCCCGCGATGTTTCGCGCGTTCGGGCTCGAAAAGGCGACGAGCGCCGGCGCCTTCACGGGTGACGAAACCTCCGAGAGCACGGGCGCCGAAGGGACCGAGGCCGTCGCCGGCGCGGACGACGACGAAGCAGAACGACGCGCCGTGAGCCCGACGAAGGCGGAGGAGAGCGCAGGCTTGTCCTCGCTCGGCAGTGGCGGGCCGGCGGCGAACGGCTTGGGCGACTTGGCTCGCTCGGCGCAGGGTACCGAGTCGTCGTCTCCGAAGAAGCGAGCGTCGGCGCGGCGCGATGAGTTCGCGGCGGCACCGGCGGCGGCGACGGCCGCTCCGGCGCCGGCCGCGAAACCCGCGCCGATGAGCCCGCGCCTCCGGGGGAACGACGGCGAGGAGAAGTCCAGCATCCTCGAGCCGGAGCGTCCGTTCGAGGAGCTGCCGCGCGAGCGGCCGCGTCGCATGATCCCGATGCGCCGCATCTGGGAGCGCGCAGGCGAGGTGTTCCCGGCGAGCGGGCCGCCGCCCAACGACCTCGGACTCGACGAGCGCAAGGCACGCGCGGCGTACGAGGAGAACCCGAACCGCCGCGACGCCGTGAAGAAGCTCTTCACCACCCTCTTGCGCGCCGGGCTCATCGAGCAAGCCGAGCCGCTCGCCGAGCGCTGGGCGGAGAAGGAGCCACTCGATGCGGAGGCCCTCACGGCGCGCGCCGACGTGCTCGCCGCGCGCGGTGAACGGGCGCGGTCGATTCGCGTGCTCGGCAGCGTGCTCGACGCGAAGCCCGGCGACATCGCTTCCGCAAAGCGCCTCGCCCGCCTCGAGCGCTGGGCGGGACGGCCCGGTCTCGGCTGCCGCTTCAGCGTCGCGATCGCCGAGCAGAAGGGCTCGGATGCGGCGCTCCTTGCGGACGCCGTGCGCTGCGCGCGTGAAACGCTCGACGGCGCCGTGGCCGACGAGCTCCTCGAGAGCGCGGCGCCCGCGACGCGCGCGGCCGCGGAAAAGCTGCTCGCAGGCCCGCGCCCCGACGACCAGGAGCTGCGCGGGGACGTTCGCCTCGAGGCCCATTGGCAAGGCGGCTCCGACCTCGACCTGGCTCTCGTCGACCCGGACGGGCATCGGGTCTCGTGGCTCGGCGCGCCGACGCGCGGCATCATCACGGCGCGCGGCGCGACGAGCGAGCACGAAGAAGCGCTCGCGCTGACGGGCGCGAAGGCCGGAAGCTACGCGATCGAGCTCGTGCGGAGCGGCGGAACGACCGCAAGCACGGGGGAGGTCACCGTGAGCATCGCGGGCACGACGCGCCGGCTGCCGTTCACGCTCGACGGGACGCGCGTGCGGGTCGGGTACGCGCGCATCAGCCTGCACCCGCGGCTCGTGCCGCTCTGAGCGCTCGCCTCAGCTCGGGAGGCGCACGCTGTCGAGCAGCTTGTAGAACGTCGCCTTCGCGCCCGCGACGGTGGCCTTCGGTCCGGTGAGCTTGAAGAAGTAGGGGCCGCCGGGCGTTTCGACGATGGCGCCGAGAAGGGCGTAGCCGCTGCGGAGCTTGGCGTCCGACTTCGGGGTCATGCCCATCGCGCCGGCGGCAAAGCTCGCCGACTCGATCTCGACCGTGTGCGTGACGAGGCCGTTCGACGAGCGATCCGCGCGCTTCACGTCCTCGAGCTTGGCGTCGGGGAATTGCTTCACCCAGCGATCCACGTTGGCTTCGACGGCGCCGCCCTGGCCGGGGCCGAAGTAGAACACGCCGAGCTCCCCGTCGTCCTTCTCCCCCGCGGCGTGGGGAATCACGTACGTCGCCTTGCGCATGGAGCTACCACGCTCCGCGCGTTTCCATTCCGGAGGATCCACCCACGTGACCTGCGCAGGCAACGCGGCGGTCGATGCGGGAGACGCAGCTTGACCGCTCGGCGTCGACTGAGGAAGCAACTGAGGGCCGACTTTGTTGGTCGGCTCGGGCGCTTTCTTGCAGCCGAAGAGCGCGAGCGCGACGAGGACGGGAACCGCGATACCTACGCGTCGAAGCACGCGTCCCGTATAGCATGCATCGTTCTTGCATGATACGAGGGGCGGGATGAGCATCACCGCGGTGCGGCCCATGTATTGGGCCATCTTCGGAGCCGTCGTGCTGCTCTCGCTGCTGCTCGACCGCGCCGTGTTCGGTGGGGTGAAGCCGCGCGTTTCGTTCCGCGAAGCGCTGATTCGCAGCGTGTTCTTCGTCGTCGTGGGGCTCGGATTCAGCGCCGTGATCTGGATCGCCGAAGAGGGGAACCTCAACGCCGTCCTCACCTACCTCCTCGCCTACGTCGTGGAGGAGTCGCTCTCCGTCGACAACCTGTTCGTCTTCTTGGTGCTGTTCACCTACTTCCGCGTCACGGAATCGCAGCAGCAGCGCGTGCTCGTGTGGGGCATCGCCGGAGCGATCGTGATGCGCGCCGTGTTCATCTTCCTCGGCAGCGAGCTCTTGCATCGCTTCCAGTGGATGATCTTCGTCTTCGGCGGGTTCCTGCTCCTGACGGGAGCACGGCTCCTCTTCAAGAAGGAAGAGCACGTGAACCCCGAGGACACGATTGCGTTGAAGCTTGCCCGCCGTTACCTCCGGACGACCACGGAGACGAACGGCGACAAGTTCTTCGTCGTGAAGGACGGCAAGCGCTACGCGACGCCGCTGTTTCTCGTGTTGGTCGTGGTCGAGTTCACGGATTTGCTGTTCGCCGTCGATTCGGTCCCCGCGGTTCTCGCGATCTCGAACGACGTATTCGTCGTGTACACGTCGAATATCATGGCGATTTTGGGCCTGCGTGCGCTCTACTTCCTGCTGGCGGGCATGATGAGCCGCTTCCAGTACCTGGGCACCGGCCTCGCCATCATTCTGATCCTGATCGGCGCGAAGATGGTCGCTTCTCCCTACTATCACGTGTCCTCCTTGCACTCCCTCATCGCGATTGGCGCCGTCCTCGCCATCGCCGTGATCGCTTCGCTCGCGAAGAGCGCGAAGCCCTCGGAGCTCGAATGACGAGCTCGGTCTTCGCGGAACGCTCGAGCGGTGCGCTGCTCCACGTGACGTCCTTGCCTGGGCCGCACGGGGGCGGTGACCTCGGACCCGCGGCGCACCAATTCGCCGAGTTCCTCGCGCGCGCCGGCCAGCGCTACTGGCAGATGCTGCCGGTCGTGCCCCCCGGCGGCGGCAACTCTCCGTACGACAGCCCGTCGGCCTTCGCCGGCAGCCCGTGGCTCGTGAGCCTCGAGCTCCTCGCCCGCGCCGGGCTCTTGGATGCAGAGGACCTGGTCGCTCCGGGCCGCCTGCGCGAAGCACCGCGAACCCTGTACGCGGCGACGCGACGTTTCCGCGAGCGACGGCTAAAGAAGGCATTCGGCCGCTTTCTGCAGCGTCCGGAGGCTCGCCGCGAGCTCGACGCCACGCTCGAGGCGCACCGCGGCTGGCTCCCGGACTACGCGCTCTTCGGCGCGCTCAAGCGCGCGCACGCAGGTCGGCCGTGGACGGCGTGGCCCAGCGCGCTTGCCCACCGTGAGCCGTCGGCACTCGAGCACGCGCGGCGGGAGCTCGCATCGGACATCGACTTCGAGGTGTTCGTGCAGGGTGAGTTCTCGAAGCAATGGTCCGCTCTCAAGCGTCGCTGCAACGAGCTCGGAGTGCGCCTGCTCGGAGACGTGCCCATGTTCGTGGCCCACGACGCCGCCGACGTCTGGGCGAACCAACCGCTCTTTCTCCTTCACCCCGACGGGAGCAAGCGCGTCGTCGCCGGCGTGCCGCCGGATTACTTCAGCGCCGATGGGCAGCTCTGGGGCAATCCCATCTACGATTGGGCACGTCTCAAGGAGACCGGCTACGCGTGGTGGATTGCGCGACTCCGCACGACGCTCGAGCGCTTCGACGCGCTCCGGCTCGACCACTTCATCGGCTTTCACCGCTACTGGGAGGTGCCGGCGGGCGCCGCTTCCGCGAAAGACGGCCATTTCGTCGAAGCGCCGGGGCACGACTTCCTCGGCAAGCTGCGCGAAGCACTGGGTCACCTGCCGTTCGTCGCGGAGGATCTCGGCGTCATGACCGAGGGCGTCGTGCGCTTGCGCGACGACTTCGAGCTCCCCGGCATGCGCATCCTTACGTTCGCTTTCGGCGGCGACTGGCGCGAATACCAGCCGCATCGCTATCCCCGGCGCGTCGTGGCGTACACGGGTACCCACGACAACGACACGCTGTGCGGCTGGCTCGACTCCGCCGAGCGCGAGCGTGACCCACGCCGCAAGAGCGAGCTCGAAGGCGAGCGCAAGCGCGCGCTCGCCTACGCGGACAGCGACGGCACCGAAGCGCATTGGGATCTGGTGCGCACCCTGATTGCGTCAGTCGCCGACACCACCATTTTCCCGATTCAAGATCTGCTGGGCCAAGGCACCGAAGCGCGCATGAACGTCCCCGGTGTCGCCCACGGCAACTGGACCTACCGTGTCCGAGCGGATGCCCTCACGCCCGCGCTCGCCGAGCGCCTCGCTCGTCTCTGCGACGTGTACGAGCGGATCCCCCAAGGCGTGCGCCGCACCCCGTGAC
>Ga0070682_100000520_pt1 | contig 24119 bp, 19 predicted proteins | sample KBSC63LmetaG_FD_64668 | JGI IMG/M metagenome (GOLD analysis project Ga0070682, IMG submission 64668) | Corn rhizosphere microbial communities from Kellogg Biological Station, Michigan, USA - KBS C6-3L metaG | ecosystem: Host-associated > Plants > Roots > Rhizosphere | place: USA: Michigan...
TAACGCGAGGGCGCATGGCGAGAATGGCCCTGAGGTGTGGGCTAGCGCAGATGCAGCGCGACCATTCAGTCGCGACACAGCTCGGCTGGTCGGCGCGCGCGCGCGAGCCGCGAGCGGCAGCCCGGGCTGGCTCTCGCGCAGCGCCGCATTCCGACGGTCACACCCCGGGCGGTGATGCGCCGGCTAGTCGGGAAAAATAAATCAGAGCGCACGTTCTCTGAACGATAACCGATACTTCTAATCCCCCGTATTTCCTCCCAAGTATGCCTCGTGATGTCCATGATCCACCTGAGAGACGGCCTCCAGGTCGCCCCGTGGCGATCGGAAGGCGCCCAGGGGTGCGCCGCACTGAGCGGCTCGAGGCCAGTCAGCGGGCCCTGGACCGCCATCTCGACGCAGACCAAGTACTTGAAGCCGCGCAAACGAAGGACGCTCGCGCGACGCTTGAGGCAGCCCTCGTCGCCGCCGCTGTCGAATCCGCCTCACTCGCGTGGGAACGCAGGCGGTACACGGCCCACGACCGCCAGCATGGTCGCATCTGCAGCCGACGGATCGGTGCGCTCGTCGAAGTCGCCAAGCTCAGGTTGGCTCTCCATAGGTTGGAGCCCGGTGCTCCGGAACCGGGCGCGGTTGAGCGAGTGACCGACCATCTACGTCGTGCCGTCGAACAGGCCGCCCGGGACGTATTGCCGCCACAAGATGCCGACCGCTTCGTGGTGGCGCTGGGGTCGCGGTGGAAGCTGCCGGAATGGGCCATGGCCCCCGTCGGGCACGGTCTTTGACAAGAGACCTGTGCGAATGCGTCGGAGAAAACCAACAGCGGTTTCTCCGCGCGTCCGTCCGCGTCCTACTGCCTTAAGCGCGCAAGGACGAGGACGGGCGCGCGGAGAGCTCCCACCGCCCGTCAGTCTTTGTGAGAACGCCGCGCAGCGCCAGACGCTGAACCGCGAGCCCTAACTCCCGATTGCCCCCCGTTGCGCCACGTCGGATCGCCTCTACAGTCGAGGGACCCTCGGCGGTGACGAAGCGGATGACCGCGTCTTCGTACCTTGATTCGCGCGGTTCCCGTTCCGACGCCTGAGCAGAGCTCGGAAGGTCGGTGACCTTAAGAACGGGGGGATCGCCGATCGCTTGAAGCCGTATGGCGCTCGGGGACGGAGCTGCGCGATGCTCCCCGCTTAGCCTGTAGATGTTCTCGGCCTGCTTCTGCAGAAAAAGGTTCGAATCGCCCCATGCGTAGAAGTCGCTGGAGCCACGCAAGTCTTGCCCACCGATGGCCGAGCGGCGGGTCTTGGCGGTATGGTGGACCACGACAACGGCAGTTGCGAAGTCACGCTGGAGCTCCGAGAGAAAGCCCAAAAGCTCCGCAACCTGACCAGCAGAATTTTCGTCCATGCGATGGAGACGAACCAATGGGTCGAGAAGCAGCAGACAGGGCATGGCCCGACCGACAGTCGCTCGCAGGCGAGACCGTCCTTCCGCGCTGTCAATACGAACGCGATCCGTCAGGAAGTAAAATGGAAAGCGCAGCTTCGCGAGGTCCAGCCCTCGTGCCCGGCACAGTCCGTCCAGACGCTGTTTCAGATACCCCTGCCCACCCTCTGCGCAGTGCACCAGAACCGGGCCGGGACAGGGGATGGCGAACGCATCCAAGCACGGTGTGCCGCTCGCTACCGAAAGCGCCATGTCGAGAGCGAGCCAGGTCTTCGCCCCTTTGGGGGCCCCACCGATCATCCCCGCACCCTGGTATTGCCAAAGTTGCTCGATGAGCCACCGCTTGTCGGGGTCGAGACTCTCTAGGTTTGCCGCCTCCAGTATCTCGTATGGTTTGCCAAGCGCGTCGACCTGTTGCGCCGCGCCCATCGAACGACCCTGCTTGATCCACTGACTCCTGAGAATTGCCATCCCGTGCCGCCGAATGAACGCCGGCCAATCCTCCACGTGAACTTCGGACGGAGGAATCCCCAGATCTCCCAGTCTGCCAACAATGCATTCTTGCACTTGGCGAAGGAGCGCGGACGGGACGCTAAAGCCGGCGCCCGGGTTGGTGAGAAGCTGGACGTAAACGCAGGCGAGAAACTCTGTCGCCTCTCGCCCGATGCGTGCAGGCGCGCGAGAGACGTTCAGTTGGATGAACAGTTGATCGAGCAGCTGCCATGTTTCCGGCTCGCTCACGTGAAGTAGGCTTGCGGGGACCACAAGACTCTCCTGGGGATCTGTCGCTAGTGTCACACGCTGCTCCTGCGCAAAGGGTGAGCTGGCCTCTTACACCGACTGTCCGCGTTGGCCGTGCACGAGAATTCGGATAGCCGTGCCGGCGCGATGCAGGCACGGCTATCCAAACGTGGTACTCACACCGGAAACTGCTCCACACGCTCCAGAACAGCGCCGTCGTATTCCTTCTCGCCCTTGATCATGCGGTCGATCTCCTTACGGAGCTTGCCGAGCGAAGTGCGGCTCCCGCGATCGGGCTTGTCGGCCCACAGCACGGCGATCTTCTTCATGCACCTACCCATCCTGTCCATGCGCCCAAGATGCTGAATACAATCGTTCACCCGGGTCGCCCCGCTGCTCTCGAGTAAGCCGGGTGCAACCTGGTTGGGAAGGTTTGGCCATTGTCGCTGCAACTCCTCCCACGCGCGCAAAAACGTCGAAACGGCCACAGCCGCCACATCCTCCTTGGGTGCTTCTTGCTTGGTCGCCGCGATGTCTCGACCGCGAGGATCTTTGCTGTCGGTTGTCGTGGAAGCGTCTGGTGGCGTCGCCTTCGATTCAGAGATTGCGGACTTGCACCGCTTGACAGTCCATTCCTTCTCTACACAACTCGTCGTCAGCTCGAGCCATTGCGTCCGATCGGCATCCGAAATGACGGACAGGTGCTCCACGATCTCATGGCAACCTGTTAATATGTGTTCAGAGGCCCCGTGCTCAAAAAGGTAGTTGTATACGCGAGCACCTCTTCGGTACCGAGTGAGCTGGGGTGCCAGGATGTGAAATGCGTCGGCGTACTCCTTGAGGAGCGCCCCCTTCTTCCCCGGCATGGATTCGATCTCGAGGGCGTGTCGCCCAATCTCCAGGTTCGACAGGGATTCCTGGAGGTTCGCGTAGGCCAACTCGGCAAGCGCCTCCTCGTCGGAAAGCTCCTTGACCCAGGCGAAGACAGTATCGAGGCCTGCCCGACGCGCTCCGTCGCACCGCCGATGGCCGGAGACAGTCTCGAATCGACCAGGGAGCTTCGGACGAAGCAGGACTGCGTGTTCTGGCGGAAAGGTACCGCGGTCTCGCAGTAGACGCGCAAGACTCTCGATGATCTCGTGGCTCGGACGACAGCGAGGATTCTTAGGGTGCGGATCGATGAGGCTCAGCGGAATCCGGACCGGACCGGCTCCCGAATGAATCGCTTCTACGGAAGTCGGCAAGGTGACGGCTGGCGCTGCCGGGGGTTGATGTGCGTTGGTCATGGGTTCTCTCCAAACCGGAATTGCTCGCGACAAGACGTCGCGTAGCGCCAGCCGGTGCTGACCCAGGTCTCGCCCGCGCTCGTAGTGCTTACGAGGCGGGCGAACCTAGTTCCGGAGAACCGAACCTATGAGTCATCAACCATTTACTTATACACCGTCAGGAAGGGCTTCGCAAAGGGGTGGCCGGGAGCGCAATCCCATTGGCGGTGGAGCGCTGCGGACGCCCGCCCCCCACGCGTTGCGGCCCGGGACGGGCGATGCACGCTAAGACCTGTTACCAGGCCACAGATTTCGGCATTTGCCTGTCACTTCCGGAGGCCCTCGTGGAGTACCCGCACCATGGGAACCATTGCCCCCGAAGCTCTCGAGCAGGCAGCGGTTGTGGATCTTTGGTTGCGTGACCGGCCGGACACCACCAGGCGGAGCTACCTAGCTGATCTCAAGGTGCTTCGAGAATCTACGAGCAAGCCGATCTTCGGCCTCACCACCTCCGACCTACAAAGGTTCGCCGCCGAGCTCGCAGGGAGCACGGCGACACGCGCAAGGCGGATTTCCAGCGTGAAGAGCTTGATGGCATTCGCCCACCGACTGGGTGCCATCGCCATGGACCCCGCGAGGGATGTACGTCCGCCGAAGAACCATAGGGACGCTGGCGAGCGCGTTCTGACAGACGGTGAGGTAGCCGAGGTGATTCGAGAAGCTCAAAGGGGGCGAGACCGTGTGCTCCTCCGGACCCTCTACATCTCGGGGATTCGCGTCGCCGAGGCGGTAGGCCTTCGCTGGCGCGACGTGGGTCAACGTTGGATCTCCGTCATGGGTAAGGGAGCGAGGCGGCGCACCGTGTTGGTCCCGAAGGATCTCACCGGTGAGATCCGAAGGCTCCGGAGCACGACCGACCTGGATGATGCCTTTGTGTTTAGAGGGCGAGGGCGGCGGGCTCTATCAACCGGTCAGGCAAGGCGGATAGCTAGGCGTGCCGGCATGGAGGCGGTAGGTCGCCCCGTCACTCCTCATTGGTTTCGCCATTCTCATGCGTGCCATGCCATCGAGCACGGCGTCCCGTTGCACGTCTTAATGACTTCGCTCGGCCATTCGAATCTCACCACCACTGCCGCCTATTTGCATGTGAGACCGGATCAAGGGTCGAGTCAGTACCTGCTGCTGCGAAACACGGCACGAGCGCGAAGCCCCAGCCGATCTCATCACTCGCTACGCCCAGCGGAACCTGTAACGCGGTAAAGATCCAGAGGTAGGAAGAAATCTCCCGAGCGTCACGCCGATCTCGGGTGCCCCCGCTTCCGTCACGTAAACGCCGAGGCCTCGCGTCAGGTGAAAATGAAAGTGAGGTGGGTCTCCAGGGTTTCCCCCATCGGCCCGTATGAGGTCTAGGATCTTGTCGCGGTTCTGGGCCACATCATCCGTAACAGCTGCGACCCTGTTCGAGTACCAGTTCGAGGTGTGGATCACATGCGTGCCGTGCCCGCTCATGGTGGAGCCGCCTCCAACGGGAAAATACACGGAGGCGTCGCTCAGCTTTAGCAAGTAGGTGAAGTTTGGGGTTGCCGGCTTCGGGTTCTTTCCTTTGGTTGCCTGCCGCCCTCTGAACCCTAGGACATCCGCGTCGGAATCGGCGGCGCCCTCGACCCCCCACCCGTCCTCTCGCCAGTGGGCGATGGACTCCGGCCAGTTTCGGTGAAGCGTCTCGAAGACAGCGGTCCGAAACCAGACCGGGAACGTCCCGACGGGCAGGTCCTTGTGCCGATGGTCGAGGATCGCGATGAGATAGGCGGTTGACGGCGTGATCCGTGCGAAAAGCACGTTCCGAGATCGCTCAACCAAGCTCGTCGATCTGGTCGGACCTAGGTGTAGGTGCTGGATGTCCCAGTCGTTGAGCAGGCGGTCGTGGAAGTTGGGATCGTCTGCGTCCCGACAGGCAGCGCTCAAGTGTGGGTTAACGTCCTCGCCTCGCTCGAGCTTGGTGCGCAGGTCGTCGAGCCCCTGCTGGTTCTCAGGCGGACAGGTGAAGGTGTCGGCCACCTTGACCTCGCGCGCGCGAGCATGAATGTGCCGTCGGACGCTGTTCCAATACGCGAACGAGATGCGCTGATGGTCCTGACCGGACGCGATCTTCACTCCGCGCCGACGGAGCTGATCTTCCAGGATGGCCCCCCAATCGTCTAGAAAGTTAGCGATCAACGCTTCTCATTTGGGAAAGTATCGCATGGCGCGCGTGTACCTTGGTTCGGGTGGCCCGCGCGTCCCACAATTTGGAAACGGGCAAGGCCAGGTCGGGTGCTCGCGTTGATCGCCTCGCTGACCTCTTCAGTGCGTTAGCCGGGCGTTTCTCTATGGCCGCATGCAGCGTCTTCACGAGCGCCTTCGAGTACTTGACGAGTATTTGAGGTCGGTTCCTGGGAGCGGCGCGGAGCCATTGACCGTCTACCAGGCTTCCCACGCGTTGACCCTTTGGTCTAGCCTCGCGCCGATGAGCCCAAGAATTCAGGCAATCGTGGATAGAGCTACCGAGGAGATCCGAGCCGTCCTACTCGATGAGGCACGGGCCACAATGGGGAACCTCCTTGGTGACGGCAAACCAACCCCAAAGAAGCCCGGCCCAAAACGCGGACCGAGGTCAGCCGTCCGGGGGAAACGTTTGAAGGACGGGCGCATCCGGCGGAGTCCTGAGCAACTCGAGGCGCTAAAAAATCGGATTTGGTCCGAGGTCAGGAAACAGCCGGGCGCACGGGCCGAGAGTCTCGCCCAAGCGCTCGGCTTGAAGACGAAGGACATCACGCTTCCCATCAGCCAGCTCCTGGCGGAGAAGCGCTTGACCAAGCGCGGCAAGCTCCGAGGGACGGGCTACTTCCCGACGAAGGGGAAGTGATGCCTAAGTCGGTCAAGTGCACGATCCCGGGCAAGCTCATCGCGTACCGGCTCGAGATCGAGTACGTCCCTGCGCGGTCGGCTTGGGGGGTTACGACGGCCCCGCCGGCTATGAAGTACGCCGAAGCGGAAACACTGGACGAAGCGCTCAAGGAGCTCGCTGAAATGGTGAAACCAAAGAAGCTACCGCGACGGCCAAAGAAGGCGAAGACGCGGCTCCAGAGGCTCATGGGGAAGGGCATCATTTGAATGGCCCAAGTACCCTGCGGCATCTGTGGCGAGATCTTCGACGACGCGACGCAGGCGCACCTTCATGCGGGGCCGGCACCGCAGGCCGTTGAGAACGGCTACTCGTGCCCGACGGTCCTCCCGCCCAGCACGCAGTACCCCAACGGCGTTACTTGCGGCGCGCCCCCCAACAGGTACTGCCCGTCGAGCGGGTTGAAGCAGTGCCCCAAGTACGGCCACAAGCCGTTCTAGAGTCGTCGAGCTAGCCAGATGCCGGCAACGACGCCGAAGCCAACCGCCAGGAGGTAGTTGGGGCGGCCCCGGTCATAGGTGCGGATGCAGACGGGGCCGACGCAGAGGGTGAGTGGACAGGCGCAGGGGGAGACTGACTGGCTCATCCCTGAGTTTGTACGCCCACTCGCGGCACCCTGTCATTTTTCCGGTTTGTACGGCCCTCTTGGGACTTGCCGAGCGCATGGATCTCGAGGTCTGTGAGCACCTCGTCCAGCTCGCCGTGGGTTTGGGTGCCCTCAATGAGGTCACGGGTGGCCGAGTTGATCTGAGCCGTGGCCATACTTAGGATCTGCGAGGCCGTGTAGCGAGCCTTCCGAAGGCGCTCGTAGGAGCGCTTCGCCGCGTCATTCACGCTCATGACGGGTTCTGCCAGTTCACCTAGATCTACACCGGCGGGATGACGTTTTGCGTGGGGGTCGGTCGATTTTTTTTGACGGCGACCCGGCGCATGTTCGGGAGGTGGATTGAGCGTTCCTGAGCCAATTGAGAAATCGACGCCGGTCGAGCGCATTTTCACTGGCGGTCGGTGTTAACGGTCAGGGTGGCGCAAGACTCGCTCCGCTCTGGCCTACTAACGACGAGGGCAGCCGCGACCTACCTTGGGTTCAAGACCCCTGGGGCAGTCAGGAAACTCAAGCTGGAAGGCCGCCTGGTCGCCGCGGGGCGCCGAGGCGGCACCGGCCCCCTGGTGTTTAGGGTCGCGGACCTCGACCGATTCCTCCGAGGAGAGACCTCGGGTAGCGTGCGATCGGATCGTCCGGGTGCGCCTCACCACCGAGAGGCTCCCCATGACAGACATTTCCAAATCCAAGAAGACGAAGTTCCCCAACGTGTTCGCAATGCCAACAGGAGGTCATCTAGTTCGAGCCCGGGTGGTGGACCCGGTCGACGGCAAGCAGCGGGAGATCAAGAAGGTGCTCCCTCTGGATGCTCTTCAGGCCCATCAGTGGCTTCAGGCCGAGCTCGCAAGGATCAAAAGCGGAAGGCCCTTACCGCAAGTAGCCAAGCTTCGCTTCAGCGAATTCGCCGAATCGCTGCTCAGCGAAAAGGTCGAGAAGGGCGAGATCCGTAGCGCCAAAGGTCGGGAGCGCTGGGGCTACACCCTGGTGCATCTGATCGACGGCACGACCGGTGAGAAAGCCGAGAAGCATGTCCCCGCGTTCGGGGACATGTACGTCGACAAGATCCACGTCTCGCACGTCGAGGCGTGGAAGCTTGGGCTAGCCAGCCTCATCAATGCTGGCGACTACTCACCGGTTACCGTGAACGGGTGGCTCTCGATTCTCCGCGTGGTGATGAAGGCAGCGAAGCGAACGTTCGAGTTGCCCCATCCCGCGACGGAGGGCGTCGAGGACTTCGACGTCTCGGAGCACGTCACGTACACGGCAGAGGAACCGAACGCTCTGCTCCCGGAGCAGGTGCCAATGTTTCTCGCGGCCATCCGTGAGCTGTACCCGCAGCACTACGGGATGACGTTCCTCGGGTTCGCTACCGGGTTGCGTCCTTCGATGCTTCGACCGCTTCGGCGGAAGGGCTCGAACCCCGACGTGCTGTGGCCGCACTGCCGCATCTTGATCCGTCGGTCCGAAACCAAGGGTGAGGTGATGAACAAGACGAAGACGGGTACGCGGTACCCGATCGACGTCCCGAAGGACCTGATGGACGTCCTCACTTGGCATGCCGAGACCCAGCTCTCGACGCCCGAGCAGCAGGAGAGCGATCTCCTGTTCCCGAGCATCGCGGGCGGGTTCCGAGCAGCCACGGTGCTCAACAAGCCGTTCGCGGACGTGTGCGAACGACTGGGGCTGCCGCTTCTCACTCAACGAGGGCTTCGGCGGACGTTCCAGGACCTCATGCGCCGAGCCAAGGTCGACATCCTCATCAAGAAGAGCATCAGCGGTCACGCGACCGACAACATGGTCGAGCTGTACTCGACCGTCGCGCCGACCGAGCAGCGTGAAAGCATCGCCAAGGTCATCTACCTGTTCGGCGCGGGTGGAGCGACGTCCGAGGCGAGTGGGACCCTTAGCGGGACCCACGGCGACGAAAGTGGGACCCGCAACGAAAAAGCCGGCTAGCTCGTAGAGCCAACCGGCTGTTTTCTCTCCAGATTTTGGAGCGGGAGAAGAGATTCGAACTCTCGACGTCCACCTTGGCAAGGTGGCACTCTACCGCTGAGTTACTCCCGCAAAAGAGCGGGCGGTTTACCTCCCTCGGGCCACACTGTCAAGACGTCCGGCCCTTGGACCAGGCGGTCGGCCGGTGCCGGTCTCAATCCCCGAACGGATTCGGAGCGAGCGGGGTCTTTCCGGAGCGGGCGGGGCGCCCGGCGGGCTTGGCGGCGGGCTCAGGGGCGTCGCCCTTCGCCGCGGCTTTTGCGCCGGGCTTGCCGCCGCCCTTCGTCGCCGTCGCGGCCGCCGCTTCGGCTTCCTCGGGCACGGGGGTTACCTCTTCCGTCGCGTCGTCTGCGGCGGCGTGCTCGGCGGCGCGATCGGCTTCGGCTTCCGCTTCGGCTTGGTTCAGTCCTTTGCGCTTGGCCGCCTGCGTATCGGAGACGAGGCCGACGACGACGCGCGTCTTCGAGCCGTCGAGCTTGAGCGGGCGCGTCACGTAGCCCTTGCGCACGACGTTGATGAGCTTGGTTTCGCCGGGCTTGAGGTCGATGGTGATCGGCATCATGCCGAGGTCCTTGTCGCCGTCGAACGCATGGGAGTTCAACGGGAAGAGGATCAGCGCGACGTGAATCAGATCGGCGGCCGGCGCGGCTGCTGCCGGGGGTGGGGGAGCGGTGAGCGCTGCGGTGGCGGCGCGCTCGGGTGCCAGCACCTCCGCGACGCGCGAGGGCAGGGCGCTCGGAACGTGCTCGGCAAGGTGCGGGCGGAGGAGCAGGAACGCGCCGCCGCCGATCCCGGCCATCAGCAGCATCAGGGCCCCCCGGCCGATCCAGCGCCGGCGCCGGCCGCCCGCGTGGAGCTCGCGATAGTCCGTGTCGTGGTGGAGCTCGTCCGCATACGAGTCCGCGTTCGTCTCGGTGCTCGACGGAGGCGCCACGAGCGGAACGCCGCCGCCCGCGATGCGCTCGAGCGCCGCGCGCACGTCGTCCATCTTGGAGAAGCGCTCCTCCGGATCCTTGGCGAGGCACTTGTGGACGACGAGATCGAGGCCCTGCGGCAGCTGGCGGCCCGGTGGCATGCGCTTGCGCAGAGGCGGGGGCTCGTCCGTCACCTGCATCGAGATCACGGCGAGCGGGTTCTCCGCGTCGAACGGCACCTTGCCGCTGCAGAGCTCGTAGAGGATGACGCCGAGCGCGTAGATGTCCGTGCGCTCGTCGGTGCGCGCGCCCGTCGCCTGCTCGGGTGACATGTAGTGCGGCGTGCCGATGACGGAGCCGGCGACGGTGAGCTTTTGCCCGCCGTGCATCACCTTCGCGATGCCGAAGTCCAAGATCTTCGCGAACCAGCCGTTCTCGCTTTGCAGCAGGAACACGTTGTCCGGCTTCAAATCGCGGTGGACGACGCCGATGGCGTGCGCCGCGGCGAGGGCTTGCGTGATCTGGATGCAGACGTCGAGCGCATCACCCACGGAAAGCCCGCCGGGCGCGTCCATGGCTTCCCCGAGCGTCAGGCCCTCGAGGTACTCCATCACGATGTAGCTCGCGCCGTCGGGCAGGCTGCCGAAGTCGAGCACCTCGACGATGTGCTTGCTGCCGATCGACGACGCCGCGCGCGCCTCCGTGACGAAGCGACCGACGCTCTCTTCGTCCTGGGCGAGATCCTGGCGGATGATCTTGAGCGCGACCGTCTTGTCGAGGACGGTGTGGCGGCAGCGGTAGACGAGGCCCATCGACCCCACGCCGAGCAGTCGCTCCACGAGGTAGCGGTCGGCGATGACCCGCCCGAGGTACGGGTCGCTCGCCGGCTGGCTGCCGAGCGGCTGACTCGTCGGTGGCGGCTCCATGAAGTCGTCCATCGGGATGTCGATCCCCGCGGACGGCGCCGGAGTCTTCGGGCGACGGTGGGTCGTCTGGGCCTGACCCGCGGTCGCTACGTCCTCGGGTCGTAGGTCCTCGGTGGAATCGTCGTCGCTCGCGGCGTCACCGTGGGCCATTTAGCCAGCCGAACTTTGCCATCCATCGGCCCTCCGCTCAACCCGGCGCGCCGCTAAAATCCAACGATTTTCGATACTAAAGCGTTTCGTCCCGACCCCTTAGCGAAGTCCGGCGGGAGTAGTAACCGGACCCCCAAAAGTAGCGACGCGAGTGCGCAAAGGCCCCACGCCCCGGGGGGCGTGCCAAAGTGAGCGTCCCCCCGCCCGGGTTTTTCCTCGTGACATCAGTGCCTTGTCGCCCCTCGCCTGCCCGGCAGGTTGCGCTTCTCTGCTGTCTCGTTCTGAGCGGCACCGGCTGCAACCGCACGAGCGCTACCCAGGAGCAACAGGTGCGCCGGCCGGCGGAGGTGGTCTTCCCCGTGGAGGTGATGACGGTTGCCCCGCGTCGCGTGGACTACACGGTGAGCGCGGTCGGCTCGGTCGACGCGTTCGAGAACGTGCAGGTGACGGCGCGGGTTGCCGGCGTGCTCGAGCGTTTGCATTTCAAGGAGGGCGAAACCGTCAAGGTGGGAGCGCTGCTCGCCGAGATCGAGCCGCAGCGCTTTCAGCTCGCCGTCACGTCGGCGCAGGCGTCGCTCGCGAGCACCCAAGCCGCCAAGAGCGAAGCGGAGCGCGAGCTCGAGCGTGCGCAGAAGCTCGCGGCCGAAGGGCTCTCCACGGGAGCAGAGGTGGCGACCTGGCAGACGAAGCTCGCGACCGCCCAGGCGCAGGAGTCGTCGATGAAGGCGTCGCTCGCGCTCGCCGCGCTGAACCTGCGCGACGCGCGCCTCAGGGCCCCGCAAAGTGGCTTGATTCAGACGCGCAGCGTCCAAACGGGCCAGTACGTGCAGCCGGGGACCGTGATCGCCACGCTGATTCGCCGTGATCCGCTGCTCTTGCGCTTCAAAGTCACCGAGGCAGAAGCGGGCCGCCTCACGCTCGGCATGGGCGCCGACTTCCGGGTGAGCGGGAGCGCAGCCCAGCACCACGCGAAGCTCACGTTCATTGCGGGCTCCGCCGACGCCGCGACGCGGATGGTGGCGGTGGTCGGCGAGATCGTCGACGACGCGGCGCTGCGACCGGGCGCGTTCACCGAGGTCACGGTGCCGGTCGGCGTGAACGAAGCGGCGCTCGCGGTGCCCGAGACCGCGATCCGACCGAGCGAGCGCGGCTTCCTCGCGTTCACGGTCGAGAACGAGGTCGCGCGCGAGCGGATCCTCGAGCTCGGGCTCCGCACGCCTGACGGTCTCGTGGAGGTGATCCGCGGACTCACGACGGGCGATGCGCTCGTCGTGCGCGGGGGCGAAGCGCTGAAGCAAGGCGCCAAGGTGCGGGTCGTGGCCGCCAAGCCCCCCGGGGCGCCCGCCGCCGCGCCGAGCGCGGTGACGCCGTGACCATCACGGAGGTGTGCGTCAAACGGCCCGTCGTGGCCTGGATGATCATGCTCGCGACGATCGTGTTCGGCGTCGTCGCCGTGCAGCGCATCGGCGTGAGCCAGATGCCGGACGTGGATTTCCCGACCATCAGCGTGAGCGTCACCTGGGAAGGGGCCGCGCCCGAGGTGATCGAGAACGACGTCGTGCAGGTGCTCGAGGACGCGCTCGCGCAGGTCGAAGGCGCCAAATCCCTCACCGCCACCTCGCGCCAGGGCAGCGCGCAGATCACGGTCGAGCTCGATCTGTCGCGGAACGTCGACCTCGCGCTGCAGGACGTGCAGACCAAGATCGCCCAGGCGCAGCGCACGCTGCCGCGCGATCTCGATCCGCCGGTCGTTTCGAAGACGAATCCCGAGGACCAACCGATCCTCTGGGTCGCGGTCTCCGGGCCCTTCACGCGCCAGCTCATCACCGATTACGCGCGCTACCAGGTGCGGCAGAAGCTGCAGACGGTGCCCGGCGTCGGCGAAGTGATGATGGGCGGCTACGTGGACCGCAACGTCCGCGTGTGGCTCGACGCCAAGAAGCTCGACCAGCGCGGCGTTTCCGTCGCGGAGGTGATGGCCGCGCTCTCGCGCGAGCACGTCGAGCTCCCGGCGGGGCGCATCGAAGGGGAGGGACGCGAGATCGACGTGCGCGTGCTCGGTGAGGCGTTGAACCTCGCCGAAATGCGCCGGATCACGGTGCGCAACGTCGGCAATGCGCCCGTCTACCTCTCCGACGTAGCGCTCGTGGAGGACGGCTTCGCCGACATCCGCAGCACCGCGCGCGCGAGCGGCCAGACGGCCCAGGGCCTCGGCATCAAGAAGCAGCGCGGCGCGAACACCGTGGCCGTCGCCAAGGCGGTCCGGCGCGCGCTCGAAGACGTGCGGCGCGCCATGCCCGAGGGCATGCGTGCCGACGTGATGTTCGACTCCTCCTCGTTCGTCGAGGCCTCGGTCGCCGACATCGAGCACGAGCTAGGCCTCGCCGTGCTGCTCACGGCGCTCGTGTGCTGGATGTTCCTCGGCTCCTTCTCGAGCACGCTGAACGTGGTGCTCGCCATACCGATGTCGCTCTTCGGGACGCTGGCGGTCATCTACTTCATGGGCTTCACGCTCAACACGTTCAGTCTGCTCGCGATGGCGCTCGCCGTCGGCATCGTCGTCGACGACGCCATCATGGTGATGGAGAACATCTTCCGGCACCGGGAGGAGGGGAAGAGCGCAGAAGCGGCCGCGATCGACGGCACGCACGAGATCCGTTTCGCCGCGCTCGCCGCGACGGCGGCGATCTGCGCCATCTTCATTCCCGTGATCTTCATGCAGGGGATCATCGGGAAGTTCTTCTTTCAGTTCGGGGTGACGCTCTCGTTGTCGGTCGTCTTCTCCTACGTGGAGGCGATCACGCTCGCGCCGGCGCGCTGCGCGCAGTTTTTGAAGAAGCACTCGAACGGGGGCGGCCGCTCCTGGCTCGGCCGCGGCGTGGACGCGAGCTTCGAGGCGTTGCGCCGCGGCTACGCGCGCACGCTCGGCTGGGGGCTCAAGCGGCCGGCGCTCGTGCTGCTCGTGACGCTCGTCTTCCTCGGCGGCGCGGTGTCGGCGTTCCGCGCGCTGCCGGGTGAGTTCGTGCCGTCGCAAGATCAGAGCCGCTTGATGGTGCGCCTGCAATCCGCCGTCGGCTCGAGTCTCGAAGAGATGGACGGCCTCATGAAGAAGGCCGAGGGGGTCGTCAATGCGCGCCCCGACGTCGTGCGCTCCTTCGCCGTGATCGGCGGAAACAGCGGACCCGGCGTCAACACCGGCATGATGTTCATCACCATGCAGGACAAGCGCGAGCGAACGATCACGCAAAGCGAGCTCATGGCGATCCTGCGCAAGCAGATCAATCAAATTCCGGGCATGCGCGGCGTGGTGATGGATCTCTCGCAGCAGGGTTTCAGCGCCAAACGCGGCTTCCCCGTCGAGTTCTCGGTGCGCGGCAGCGACTGGAACAAGCTGATCGCGGCGGCCGACGAGGCCAAGCGACGGCTCATGCAGACCGGCACCGTCACAGACCTCGACACCGACTATCAGCTCGGCATGCCGGAGCTCCGCATCGTGCCCGACCGCGCGCGCATCAGCGATCTCGGGCTTTCGGTCGAAGAGGTGGCGCAGGCGGTGAACGTCCTCGTCGGCGGCACGCGCTCGGGCAAGTTCAACGCCGACGGGCGCCGCATCGACGTGCGCGTTCGCCTGCTCGCCGATCAGCGCTCGCGTCCCGAAAGCCTCGAGCACCTGAAGCTTCGCACGCCGCGCGGCGAGCTCGTGCCGCTCGCGAGCCTGATCAAGAAAGAGGAGCACCCCGCTGCGCAGTCGATCACGCGTCTCGATCGCGAGCGCGCCATCAGCATCTACGGCAACGTCGCCGCCGGGAGCTCGCAAGACAAGGCGCTCGCCGCCGTCGAGAGCATCGGCAAGCACATGCCGGCCGGAACGCGCATCGTGCTCGGCGGGTCGAGCGTCGCCTTCCGCGAGTCGATGCAGAGCCTCACCTTCGCGCTCGTGCTCGGCATCATCGTGGCGTTCATGGTGCTCGCGGCGCAGTTCAACTCGCTGCTCCACCCGATCACGGTGCTCACGATCCTGCCGCTCTCGATCGCGGGCGCGGCGTTCGGGCTCTTGCTCGCGCACCAATCGGTAAACATCTTCTCGATGATCGGCGTGCTCTTGCTGATGGGCATCGCGAAGAAAAACTCAATCATCCTCGTGGATTATGCGAATCGCCTGCGCGAGCGCGGGCTCGATCCGCTGACGGCGATGCGCGAAGCGGCCCCGGTGCGCCTGCGGCCCATCCTCATGACCTCGATCGCCACCTTGATGGCGGCGGTGCCGGCGGCGCTCGGCCTCGGTGAAGGCTCGGAGACGCGCGTCCCGATGGCGGTCGCCGTCATCGGCGGGCTCCTCGTGTCGACGGCGCTGAGCCTCTACGTCGTGCCCGCGTTCTACGTCCTCGCCGAGCGAATCACCGGGTTTTTAGGCCGGATCTTCGCCCGCCCGGGCTCGCCGCCGGCCCCCCTTGCGCGACCTTCTTCGAGTGCCTAGCTTGGCTCTTGTCCGAACGACGGCCTGAAATCGCCCGCGGAAAGCACGCTTTCCACCCGCATTCACGGACCTAGTTCGTCACGGCGTCCGCGCACGATCCATGTCGGATCGGCGGCGAGCCGTGCTCGGCCTGCGCTCGGCACAAGGAGGATTCGAACATGCTCACCCGTTGGAACGATTTTGGTGTTTTCCCGAGTCTCGGCTTCCGTGATTTTCCGCGCCTGTCGCGCGATCTCGATCGCCTGTTCTACGCGCTCGAACGGCCGCAAACGTTCGCCCCGCGCGTGACGTTCGAGGAGCGTGAGGAGGCATGGATCCTGCGGAGCGAGCTGCCCGGGTTCAACGAGAAGGAGATCGAGCTCAGCGTCACGGGCAGCACCGTCACGCTGAAGGTCGAACGCAAGACGGAAGCCAAGGCCGAGGGCCAAGAGCAGGCGCCCGCGGCGGCGTATCGGTTCGAGCGCTCGTTCGAGCTGCCGACGAAGGTCGATGCCGAGAACGTCGCGGCAGAGCTGAAGCTCGGTGTCCTCACGGTGACGTTGCCGAAGGCGGCGGAAACGCGGCCGAAGCAGATTGCCGTGAAGGCGGCCTAAGGGTCGCTCGCTGCTGAAACACGCTCGGGCCGCGCCGTTCCGCTCGGACGGCGCGGGCCGAGTGGGTTAGGCTCGTCCAGTCGCGCCGCGGAGGTGCGATCGGACGAATCCTGACGTGGTCCATCCCCTCGCTGGCAAGCCTGCACCCGTAGAGTCACTGGTCGATCTCGGCGCCCTTCTGGCGGCGTACCGCGACAAGCGGCCCGATCCGAGGCAGCCCACCGAGGCTGTCGCGTTCGGGACGAGCGGCCACCGCGGCTCGCCGTTCCACACGGCGTTCAACGAGTGGCACATTCTCGCGGTCACCCAAGCCGTCTGTGACTACCGGAAGGAGCAGGGCACGAACGGGCCGCTGTTCCTCGGTAAGGACACGCACGCCGTTTCGGCCCCCGCCCAGGAGACCGCCCTCGAGGTGCTCGCCGCGAACGGCGTCGAGACGCGCATCGCGCAAGGCGACGGCTTCACGCCGACTCCGGCGATCTCGCTCGCGATCCTCGAATTCAATCGCGGCAAGTCGAGAGGGCTCGCGGACGGCATCGTCATCACGCCCTCGCACAACCCGCCCGAAGACGGCGGCATCAAGTACAACCCGCCCGAGGGCGGCCCCGCCGACACCGACGCCACCCAGTGGATCGAGAAGCGCGCCAACGCCCTCCTCGCGGGCGGTTGCGCCGAGGTGAAGCGCATCCCCTACGAGCGAGCGCGGCGCGCCGACACCACGCGCGCGTTCGACTACATCGGGCTCTATCTCGAAGCGCTGCCGAGCATCCTCGATCTCGACGCCATCCGCGGCAGCGGGCTCGCGATCGGCGTGGACCCGCTCGGCGGCGCGAGCGTCGAGTACTACCCGCGGATTGCCGAGCGTTTCGGCCTGCCGCTCACGATCGTGAACCCCACGGTCGACCCGCGTTTCGCCTTCATGCGGCTCGATCACGACGGCAAGATCCGCATGGATTGCTCGAGCCCGTACGCGATGGCGGGGCTCGTCGAGCTCGCCGATCGTTTCGCCGTCGCCTTTGCGAACGACGCCGACGCGGATCGCCATGGCATCGTCGTTCCGGGGGCCGGCGTGATGAATCCGAATCATTACCTTGCCGTCGCGGTCGACTACCTCTTCAGGACGCGCACGGCGTGGTCGAAGTCCGCGGCGGTCGGCAAGACCGTCGTCTCGAGCGCGCTCATCGAGCGCGTGGCGGCGGGTCTCGGGCGTGCCGTGCTCGAGGTTCCGGTCGGGTTCAAATGGCTGATGCCGGGCCTGTTCGACGGTTCGCTCGGCTTCGGCGGGGAGGAGAGCGCGGGGGCGAGCTTCCTGCGCTTCGACGGTCGGCCCTGGACGACGGACAAAGACGGCATCCTGCTCGCGCTCCTCGCGGCAGAGATCACCGCCAAATCGGGGAAGGACCCGGGGCGCTACTATAACGAGCTCGCCGAGCGTTACGGCCGGCCCTACACGACGCGCGTCGACGCCCCCGCGACGCCCGCCCAGAAGATCGCGCTGAAGAAGCTGTCGGCGAGCGCCGTTACGGCCACCGAGCTCGCCGGCGAGCCCATCACGCAGAAGCTCACGGAGGCCCCCGGCAACGGAGCGGCCATCGGCGGCCTGGTCGTGAAGACGAAGAACGGCTGGTTCGCGGCCCGCCCGAGCGGCACCGAGAATATCTACAAGGTCTATGCCGAGAGCTTCGTGGGCGAGGCGCACCTCAAGCTACTCGTGAGCGAAGCGCAAGCGGTCGTGGGTCGCGCGCTCGGCGGCTGACACCGTGAATGCTCCTTTTGGCTCGCCATGGTAGGAGTCGAGCCATGGCGGACACGATTTTCAGCAAAATTGTGCGAGGCGAGGTCCCCTGCCACAAGGTTTACGAGGACGAGCTCGTGCTCGCGTTCCTCGACGTGAACCCGCTGTCACGCGGTCACGTCCTCGTGATCCCGAAGGAACCCGCCGTGACTCTCGACGAGCTTTCCGACGAGTCGGCCGCGGCGCTCGGTCGCGTCATGCCGCGGCTCTGCCGGGCGCTGAAGCGCGTCACCGGCATCGCCAACTACAACGTGCTCCAAAACAATGGCTCGGGCGCGCACCAGGCCGTGTTCCACGTGCACTTCCACATCATCCCGAAGCCCAACTCCGACGAGGGCCTCGGCATTCGCTGGAACCCGAACAAGCTCGACGGCGCGACGGGCGCAGCTCTCGCGAAAGAGCTCGGGGCGGCCGTCGCGTCCTGAACGTTGCTTGACGCTGTCGCGTCCCCGGCCTTATGGTGCCAATCGTGTTTGGTGCCCGGGCCCCTGCCTGGGCTAAAGGGAACCCGGTGTGATTCCGGGGCTGCCCCGCAGCGGTAAGCGAGAACGAAATCCACCGGCGCACTGAGCCCTCGGGCTCGGGAAGCGGTGGGCGGTAGGAACCCGGTTTCGGCCGGAAATGCTCGCGGAGCCCGAAGACCTGCCAGCACACGGCGCTCGGTAAAAGCGCGCGCCGTTCGACCTCGAGCCTCGCGGGTAGGCAGGTAGGTCGGCCCCGAGCGGCGTCACACGCCGTCGAGGCACCGATCCGCCTGTCGTCCTCGGGCTCGCATCCTGGAGGCGTGTTCCATGAGTGTATTTTCGAGCTGTCTCGGTCATCCGCGCATCGGCGCGAAACGTGAGCTGAAGCGCGCCCTCGAGGCGCATTGGTCCGGCAAGAGCGACGCGGCGAGCCTCGCGGCCGTCGCGCAAGAGCTCCGGCGGGAGCACTGGCGCGCGATGAAGAGCGCCGGCATCGACATCGTCCCGAGCAACGATTTCTCGCTCTACGATCACGTGCTCGATACGGCCGTGCTCGTGGGCGCGGTTCCGGAGCGCTTTCGGCGCATCGACGAGCCGCTCGCGCGCTACTTCGCGATGGCGCGCGGGATGCAAGACGCCGCGCACGGCGTCGATCTCGAGGCCCTCGAGATGACCAAATGGTTCGACACGAACTACCACTACATCGTGCCCGAGCTGGAGCCGGACCAGACGTTCGAGCTCACGCCCGGCAAGCTGCTCGGCGAGCTCGCGGAAGCGCGAGGGCTCGGCATCGAGACGCGTCCGGTGCTGCTCGGGCCCGTGTCGTTCCTTTTGCTCGCGAAATGGGCGCGTTTTCGCGGGATGGGCCGCCATCGGCTCGAGCTCCTGGACCGCCTCCTCGACACGTTCGAAGAGCTCCTCGCGAGCCTTCACGAGCAAGGGGTGACCATGGTCCAGCTCGACGAGCCATGCCTCGTGCAGGACCTCGACGAGCGGACGCGCGCCGCGTTCGCTCACGCGTTCTGGCGGCTCGGTGCGCTGGCTCGGCGTCCGCGCTTGGTCGTAACGACGTACTTCGAGACCACGGCCGATCGCGTGGCGCTCGTCGCGGCGTCGGCCTGCGACGCGCTCCACGTCGACCTCGTGACGGCGCCCGAGCAACTCGACGCCGTCATCGACGGGCTCGCGCCGCATCAGGCGCTGTCGCTCGGCGTGGTCGACGGCCGCAACGTCTGGCGTACCGATCTCGACCGCGCCCATGCGCTCGTGCGGCGTGCCGTCGCGCGGCTCGGCACGGAGCGTGTGCTGGTCGCCCCGTCGTGCTCGCTCTTGCACGCGCCGGTCGATCTCGCCGCCGAGCGGAGCCTCGAGCCCGAGGTTCGGTCGTGGTGCGCCTTCGCCCGCCAAAAGCTCGCCGAGGTGGTCGCGCTCGCCCAGAGCGCCGGCGAGGATCGGCCTGTTTCGGCTCCATTCGAAGCCTCGCGCGCGGCCCTCGCGACGCGGGAGACGTCGACCAAAGCGCGCAATGCCGCCGTGCGAGAGCGAGCGGAAGCGGTCCGACCCGAGCAGCTCTCGCGCCCATCACCGTTCGTCGTGCGCAGGGCGGCCCAGCGCGAGCGTTTCCACTTGCCGCGCCTGCCCACGACGACGATCGGCTCGTTCCCGCAGACGGCCGAGGTGCGGGCGGCGCGAGCCGATGCGCGCGCCGGACGGCTCGCTCCCGACGCGTACCTTGCGTTTCTTCGGCGCGAGACGCGGCGTGTCGTCGAGCGTCAAGAGTCGCTGGGACTCGACGTGCTCGTTCACGGCGAGCTCGAGCGCACCGACATGGTCGAGTACTTCGGCGAGCGGCTCGAGGGCTTTGCCATTTCAGAAAATGGTTGGGTGCAGAGCTACGGGTCGCGCTGCGTGAAGCCGCCGATCCTCTTCGGCGACGTCGCGCGGCGCGAAGCGCTGAGCGTGGATTGGGCGGAGTACGCGCAGAGCCTCACCGCGAAACCGATGAAAGGCATGCTGACCGGGCCGGTCACGATCCTGAAGTGGTCATTCGTGCGCGACGACCAGTCGCGCGCCGAGACCTGTCGCCAGATAGCGCTCGCGCTGCGGGACGAGGTCGAAGCGCTCGAAGCCGCCGGGATCGGCATGATCCAGGTCGACGAGCCTGCGATTCGCGAGGCGTTGCCGCTGCGTCGCGCCGGGTGGGACGCGTACCTCGACTGGGCGGTCGACGCGTTTCGGTTGGCGACGGCCGTCGCCGCCGACACGACGCAGATCCACACGCACATGTGCTACTCCGAGTTCGGCGACATCTTGGCCGCGGTCGCGCGCATGGACGCCGACGTGGTCTCGATCGAGACGTCGCGTTCGCGCATGGAGCTCCTCACCGACTTCGGTCGCTTCCGCTACCCGAACGACGTGGGCCCGGGCGTCTACGACATTCACTCGAAGCGCGTCCCGAACACCGCGGAGATGGCGCTCCTCCTCGAGCGGGCTCTCGAGGTGCTGCCCGCCGACCAGGTTTGGGTCAACCCCGACTGCGGCCTCAAAACCCGGGCCTGGCCCGAGGTCGACGCCGCGCTCGGCGCCATGGTCGAAGCCGCAAAGCTCGTACGACAAAGGCTCGAGCGCTCGCGGCGCTAGCCGAATCTCGCCCCGGTCAGCTCGGTCGACCCTGCGCGGCGCGGTAGCGACGCAAGAGCGCGTTCGTCGACGAATCGTGCGTGAGCGCCGTTGCCGTGGGGCTGTCGATCTCGGCCGCGATCTTCTTCGCGAGGACCTTGCCGAGCTCGACGCCCCACTGGTCGAAGGAGTTGACGCCCCAGATCGTGCCCTGCACGAACACCTTGTGCTCGTAGAGCGCGATCAGGCGCCCGAGCGCGCGCGGGCTCATTCGCTCGAGCAGGAGCGTGCTCGACGGGCGATTGCCGGGGAAGGTCTTGTGCGTGACGAGCGCTTCGGGAACGCCTTCGGCGCGGACCTCGTCGGGCGTCTTGCCGAATGCGAGCGCTTCCGACTGCGCGAAGAGGTTCGCCATCAATAGATCATGGTGCTTGCCGAGCGGGTTCTCGCTCTGCAAAAATCCGATGAAGTCGCAAGGGATGAGCTTCGTTCCCTGGTGGATGAGCTGGTAGAACGCGTGCTGGCCGTTCGTGCCGGGCTCGCCCCAGATCACGGGCCCCGTCTGATAGTCGACGACGCGACCCGCGAGGTCCACGCGCTTGCCGTTGCTCTCCATGTCGAGCTGCTGGAGGTAGGCCGGGAACCGCGCGAGGTACTGATCGTACGGCAGGACGGCGTGCGTCTCCGCGCCGAAGAAGTTGTTGTAGAAGACGCCGAGCAGACCGAGGATCACGGGCAGGTTCTGCTCGAAGGGAGCGCTCCGGAAGTGCTCGTCGAGATCGCGGAATCCGGCCAAGAAGTCGCGGAAACCCTCGCCGCCGATCGCGAGCATCAGGGAAAGTCCGATCGCCGAGTCGACGGAGTAGCGGCCGCCGACCCAATCCCAGAAGCCGAACATGTTCGCGGTGTCGATCCCGAACTTCGCGACCTCGGCCCCGTTGGTGGAGACGGCGACGAAGTGCTTCGCGACGGCCTTGGGATCGCCGAGCTTCGCGAGGCACCAGGTACGCGCCGTCTGCGCGTTCTCGAGCGTTTCGAGGGTCGTGAACGTCTTCGAGCACACGACGAACAGCGTTTCCTCGGGGTTCGCGTCGCGCACCGCTTCGGCGAAATCGGTCGCGTCGATGTTCGACACGAAGCGGAGCTCGAGCGCGCGGTCGCTCACGCTGCGGAGCGCGAGGTACGCCATGGCCGGCCCGAGATCGGAGCCGCCGATACCGATGTTGACGATGCGGCGGATGCGCTTGCCGGTGTGACCCGTCCAGGCGCCGCTCCGCACGCGCTCGGCGAACGCCGCCATGCGCTCGAGCACGGCGTGCACCTCCGGGACGACGTTCTTGCCGTCGACGCGGATGTCGGCGCCGGGCGCGGCCCGGAGCGCTACGTGCAGGACGGCGCGATTCTCGGTGAAGTTGAGCTTTTCGCCGCTGAACAGCGCCTCGATGCGCGCCGTGAGACCGCGCGCGCGAGCGAGCGCCACGAGCGCGTCGAACGCCGGCCGGTCGAGCAGGTGCTTCGAGTAGTCGAGGTGGATGCCGGCGGCGTCGAGCGAGAAGAGCGCGGCTCGCTGCGCGTCGTCGGCGAAGAGCTTTCGGAGCGAGGCGGCCTTGAGGCGTTGCGCGTGTTTTTCGACGGACTGCCACTCGGGCAGCGTGAGTAGCGGCTTCTGCTCGGGCATCGGGAACTCCGTTCGGGGGAGAACCATCGGCCGCCCTCGGCGCCGGCGTCAAGGGTCGGAAGCGATCTCGAGCTTGGCGCAGAGCGGCAGGTGGTCGGAGGCCTGGCGGGCGAGCGGGCTACGCAGCGCATTGCACGCGTGAGCGCGCACGCCGCCCCGCACGAAGATGCCGTCGAGTGGCCTGAGCGGTACCGCGGCGGGGAACGTGTTCTCGAGACGCCCGACGCGCACGAAACCTGCGGGTAATAGAAAGCGCGGTCCGAGCGACCCCCACAGATCGTTGAAATCGCCGCCCACGATCACGGGCGTGGGCTGGTGCGTCCGTCCGACGGCGGGGGACTCGAGGAAGCGCTCGAGCTGCATGCCGCGCTCCGAGCCCGCGAGCCCGAGGTGCAGGTTCCAGAGCACGACGCTCTTCGTGTGGCTCCCGACGCGCAGGCGGAGGTGCGCGCCGAGCGCCCCGCGACGCTTGCGGGCGCCGATCGTCAGATCGATCTCGTCGACACGCGTGATCGGGAAGCGACTCAGGATGGCGTTGCCGTACCCACCGATCGCGAAGCGGTGCTGGGGACCGAACGCGACGTGCATGCCGAGCGCCTCGCCGAGCAGCTCTGCCTGGTCGTGGAACGACGCGCGCGGGAGGCCGTCCGTGACCTCCTGGAGCAGGGCCACGTCGGGCCCGAGCTCTGCGAGCACGCCGACCACCCGATCGATGCGGTAGCGGCGATCCACGCCGCCGATGCCCTTATGGATGTTCCAGCTGACGACGGAGAGCCGCATGGGTGCGTGGGTCTCTGTAGTATCCTAGCCTTCGGTCGTCGGATGGCAGAGGAAAACGCGCTCGAGGGAACCATCGTGGCCGAACGCTACGAGGTTATTCGGCGCCTCGGCTCGGGGGGCATGGGGGCCGTCTACCTTTGCCGGCACGTGACGCTCGGCCAGCTCGTCGCAATCAAGTTCATCCACCCCCAGCTCTTGACGAGCGAAGAGGTGCGGCGGCGCTTCGACACGGAGGCGAAGGCGGCGGCGCGCATCAAGAGCCGGCACGCCGTGTCGGTGATCGACCACGGCGTCGCGGAGACCGGCCAACCCTTCATCGTGATGGAATACCTCGAGGGCGAGTCGCTGGAGCAGGCGATGCGCGCGCGCGGTCGCCTGCCGTTCCCGGAGGTCGTCGAGATCGTCGTGCAGGTTGCGCGCGCGCTCGAGCAGGCCCACGCGGCGGGCATCGTCCACCGCGACCTCAAGCCCGACAACGTCTTCCTCGCCAAAGACGCCGACGCGGTGAAATTCGGTTGGATCGTGAAGGTGCTCGATTTCGGCATCGCCAAGGTCGTGCACGAGGACAACGTGGGCGGTGTCGGCACGACCAAGACGGGGATGGTGCTCGGCACCCCGCTTTTCATGAGCCCGGAGGCGCTCACGGCTTCCGCGCCGGTGAGCCCGGCTTCCGACATCTGGTCGCTCGGAGCGTGTGCGTTCGCTGCGGCGTGCGGCAAAGTGCCGTTCGACGGCGAAGC
>Ga0070682_100000521_pt1 | contig 24093 bp, 16 predicted proteins | sample KBSC63LmetaG_FD_64668 | JGI IMG/M metagenome (GOLD analysis project Ga0070682, IMG submission 64668) | Corn rhizosphere microbial communities from Kellogg Biological Station, Michigan, USA - KBS C6-3L metaG | ecosystem: Host-associated > Plants > Roots > Rhizosphere | place: USA: Michigan...
GGCTGCTAGCGCGGTACAGGCGGCTCAGTATCGTGGGTCGGCTAATTCAGAACCGGGAGCGGTAGCGACCGGGTCAACTGGCCTAACCGAACAAGATCAGTGCTATTTATTGACGCGCCATCGATCGTCATACTGCGAGTGAATAACACGAGTGTCACAGGTCGGCAAAGGTTCGATCTCGCGGAACTTCAGACAGGCCCCGGCTATGGACGTTAGTCATCTGAAGTAGGCTCTTTCTCTTCAGCTGCACGTCGACAAATGAAGCAGCGCGGCTGACTAGAGTCATCTGGTCTTGATCGAAAGTCTTTCTTCGGCAGGGACAGCCCTTCGATGTGGCACCGCGCGTCTTCGGGGATATCGACTAGGCTCAAAGAAACGATCCTGGGGTTCGATCTGTGATAGCTCACACGGACGCCGTCAACGTCTTCTCCCGGTAGATGCATACAATCCAGGGCGTCTTTGCCACACACGGAGCATGCAAGAGCGTCATATTCGAGCGTGGGACTTACCATCTACCGACCAGTTCTTTTATCGTAGGCAATCAGCTCTTCGCGTGATGAAACTTGATCGCGTCAGCTGGTTCATGGCACGCGGCAAGGTTTGAAGTGGACGTGAGACTCGGGAGACAAGAGCGGCCCAAACGCGTCGGATCGTCTTCAGATGAAATAGCGATCGATATCCAAAGCCCCATGAAAGACGCCGAGAATATCAATGTTACCGTCGGTTTTAATTAGGTATGTGATCCTGTAATGCTCATAGAGAAGAATGCGAACTTCTCGCGATTGTTCGCCTTCGTATCGAGGGCCTAATCGTGGGTGATCACGAAGAAGCTGAGACTTTCCGTATATGTTCGTGATTGTTTCCGCCGCCGCGTTTGGATTCTCAGCAGCGATGTAATCGTAAATGTCCTTGAGCCAGATTTCGGACTCACGAGTCCAATTTATTTCTGCCAAGTCTTTATGCGAAGTTCCATCTCTTCGTTGGGAATTGTGCGACCCTGATCCGAGTCTTTGAGCCCGCGTTGTACCATCAGGTCAAAAGCCAGCTCGCGCACGATTTCATCGTAAGAACTATCGTCAGGCTGGCGCTTGATGATTTCGGTGATGTGTTCTTTAGCTGTAGCCATTGCGCGTCTCCCTGGAACGCATCATAACTAAAAGCTTGAATGGCTACAATGCAACGGCCAGAGCGTGCTGCCGGGAGGAAAGTCAAATTTCAACCGCGTTCGGCGCCCACCCAACCCTTCATGGACCCACCATCCTTTCAGACGGAGTGGGCGGCAATAAGTTCGATCTTTCTTGTTTGCTTGTTCTCGCGTTTGGAATAGTATGCCCACGCAAATTCAGTCTCTTCCCCCGGGAGCAGAATGGCTTCGAGACCAGCACGCGCAAAGACACTTGATACGCTCGACTATTTTCATGTCGATCGAACCGCGCCGCCTCCAGACGAACCTGCGGTCGATAAGATCGTCACCGACCTAATCAACCCACAGGGACGTGAACGCATGCCGGGCGTGGCCGTCGCGGTGCGCAAGAACGCGCGCCTCGTCCACCTGAACTGTTATGGCTACGCGAACCTCGAAACCGGAAAGAAAATAACGCTCGATACGATTTTTGATCTCGGCTCGCTCTCGAAACAGTTCACGGCGATCGCCGTTCTGCAGCTGGTACTCGAAAAGAAACTCAAGCTGACGGATCATCTCTCCAAGTTTTTCAAAGACTTCCCGCGCTACGCCGACACAACCACAATCGCAGACCTCCTGCACCACACCGCCGCGCTGCCTGCTTATGACGATATCTATGTGCAGTCGAGACTCGCAGAAGAGGATTGGTATGACCGCGCAATGACGAAACGCGATCACTGGTACCCGCGAATGGCGAGGCGGAAAAGACGGGAGATTACTAACGAGGATGTGAGGCGTTGGATCGCCACGCAGAAACTGCTGCCGCGACTTCCTGAAACAGAGTTTGAATACTGCAACTCAGGTTACGTTGTGCTGGCCGCGATCGTGGCGAAGGTAACCAGGATGAGGTTTGCCGAATACCTGAAGCACTACTTGTTTGAAGGCATGGCGATGAGCGACACCTATGTGTTCGATGAATCCACAAGGTTTTCTTCGCGCTCCCGCGAAATTGTGAACCACGCGAAATGCTACACGCGCATTAAGAACCGCTTTCTACCGGTGGGTTATACGCCGCTTAATTTCATCACCGGCGATGGCAACGTTCACTCAACCATCGTCGACTTGTTGCGTTGGGAACTGAGTCTTACAGGACACGAAATATTCGGTCTCTGCTTCCCTGACGAGGCTAAGAAAATGTCCGGCGGTGTAAGCTTTCGCGATCTAATGTGGAAGCCAACTGAAATCAAACATGGCAAGCAAGTCAGCTATGGCGCCGGCTGGTATTTGAAGCGCGATAAGTACGAACAGCGGGATGTGATCAAGGGCCGGAGAGTTAAGAGGAAGTATGAAAGTCGGGCTGAGTATCACCGCGGCAAATGGTTGGGCTGGCGCGGCTACGTCGCTCGCGCCTCGCGCTGGCCGGTGCCAGCCGCCGGAAAAAATGTCGACCCAAATGAGTGGGACAGTTTGGGAATTATCGTATTGAGTAATGCGACGTTCGGTGAAAACCAGTTCATGACTTGTCGCATTGCGCAGGAAATATCCCGCTTCTACTGGGGCAGATTGAAGCGAGACAACATCATCAATAGTTTCAACTGCGGATAATTGGGGGTAGTGCCCTGATTTGAGCTCCTCCGTGCAGCCTCCGTGTTCTCTGTGTCTTTGTGGTAAGTGATTGTCTAAAGCAATCCAACACGAAGGCACAGAGGACTCAGAGGTTGCTCAGAGAAAAACTGAAGTTAGGGTACTACCTAATTGGGAAACTATGGCTAACAGGCAAGGGCAGCGAAGAAAAGGGATTGAACCGCCGCGCCAGGCGCGCGTGGATAAAATTGTAAACGATTACCTGGATAAGATCGTTGGTCATCCTCGTACCGAAGATGACGTTCTTCCAGGTTTGGCGGTAGCCGTCAGGTGGAACAAACGCACCGTTCACATGAATTGCTATGGCTACGCGAATCTCGAAACCGCGCAGAAGATAACGCCGGAGACGGTTTTTGATTTGGGTTCGTTGTCGAAGCAGTTTACTGCCGCCGCTGCCTACACGCTCGTCTTTCAGAAGCAGCTCGATATTCACCAACCGCTTTCGCTGTTCTTCCCGGAGTTTCCGGCCTGGGCCAAGTTGATAACGGTCGAGGATTTGCTGCACCACACGTCTGCGCTACCCGAGTACATCGAGTTGTATGTGAAGTTAAAGCCACATCAAAGAGGTTGGTACGATAGAGCGCTGACGAAGCCAGACGACTGGTATCCGACGATGCCGAATCGGAGACGAAAGGAAATCACCAACAAGCACGTGATGCAGTGGCTGGCTGGCAAACGTCGCTTGCCGCCGCCGGATGTTGAGTTTGGCTATTCGAACTCGGGGTATGTGGTGCTGGCTGAATTGGTAGAACGCGTGGCGCAGGAACCGTTCGCCAAGTTTTTGATGGAATCGGTAATCTGCGGGACCGATGCGGAAATGGATAGCACCTACGTCTTTGATGACGTTTATGGGTTCGCGCCGGACGATCCGCAGACGGCAAATCACGCCAGGTGTTACAACCGCGTCGGGAACCGCTTTGTACCCGTCGGCTACACGCCGCTGAACTTCATAACCGGCGACGGCAACGTCCACTCGACGATTCGCGACCTCGCGCGCTGGGAGAGATTCTTGCACAAGCTGGATTACAACCTGCCGGCGCGCGAGCTACTGTGGTCGCCGGTGATGATCAAGAATCGCAAGCGGGTGCACTACGGCGCAGGTTGGCGTTTGATGCGGGAAAGGTACGAAGACGAAATCGAAGAGAACGGTGAGCTGGTCACTCGTAAACTCGAAAACCGCGCTGAGTATCACCGAGGCGAGTGGCTTGGGTGGCGCAGTTTTATCGCCCGCGCTTCGAAATGGATAGTGCCGAAAAGAGGCAGAAGTATTGACGCGACGCGAGCCGAGAGCCTCGGCATTATTGTGCTAAGCAACGCCGACTTCGGAGACAAGCAGTTCACCACCTGCCGCATTGCCCAGGAGATTTCCAAGTTGTACTGGGGCAGGTTCAAGAAACACAACATCATGAATAATTTCAACTGCGACTAATCCGGAACAAGACGCGGAAAAGGCTAAAGAGGAAATGGGGGCAGAGGTGAAAAGGGGAAGCCGGTTAGGGGGAATGGGGAAGGGAACAAACTAATTGGCCTTCCCAGAATTTCGCCTTTCCACCTTGTCAGTTTCCCTGTTCCCCTATTTTAGCCAAGCGTAGTCGCGAAGCCCGTCGATTGCCGTCCAGGTTGTGTGCAAACGGGTGCGGATGTTTTGCTCGTTTGGATCACCCCAGCTGCCATCCTCGTTCTGATTTTCTAACAGGAACCTCGTGCCAAGAACTACGAGCGGATCGTTTCGGCGCAAGCCAAAAGCCTTTAGTGCGTCAATTAATTCACCGAGCACTTCCGGATCATCTCGGGTGCAGGCAGCAGCAACATTTGCTTTTAGAAATGCGAACTCCGCCGGCAGCCGGCGCGGTGAGAGCCGATAAGTGTTGTAGTCGTTAAGTGTGTAAACGACATGAGTCGCCGCATAAATCGCCTCACGTAAAACGTCCTCGTCCGCTTCCGCCGTTGGATAGGGTCGCATCAGCGGAGCCCAGTGCAAGACATCGGCGTGAGCCGCACCGAATACGACGCCCGATCGCTCAGCAACATAGGTGTTCGCCAGCGCTTCCATCCAAACACGATAACGGCTGCGTATGTGCAAACGCCGCTTGCATTGTTTGCAGGTCTTGCGACCGCGGGGGTTTTGGAATCCGCAGTCGCACTCGTACGGAAGGTCGTCTGGCGGCGGTTCTTTGGCTGGATCGAAGCCGATAAGATCCGTGGCTGGAAACTTCCGCGCGAGAGCGTTTAAGCGAACGCGACTGCCGGAATTGCGAATGCCAAGCCGGACCTGCGCATAACGAACAAGAATGAAGTCGAACAGCAGATCCGGGTGGGCATCGTCTGGCAAAGACGAATGCAGGCGTCGCCAGCGTCGAAGCAGTTCTTTGGCGCGAATGTGGCCAAGGTTGCGCAACCTCGCGTCGCGCGACGTCGTCGCGAGTAGCGCGCAGCAACAGATCAGAAAGCTGCCGTAGCCGGCAAACGACTCTTGTTCGTTGCCAAAGCGATGAATGAAGTCGAGGCCACGTTCGATTGCGAGGTCGCGCTGTCTCTGTGCTTCGTTTGTCTTTGGCATTATCGCCAGGCCCTTTGCATTTCATCTCCTTCTCCCGATGGTAATGACATACTTGACTGACCAAAACAGAAGCGGACAGCCCGCTTTCCCCGATCATGAGACTGGTGGCGGGATGAGGTCAGTACCACCACGCGCTAGCGGGTGGGTGATCCGATTGCCGATTTGCAATTGCCGATTGCCGATTGGCCTTAAGCGAAACATCAATCGGCAATCAGCAATTGACAATCGGCAATCAACAGACCCACCCGCTACCGCGTGGTGGTACTGGACCTCATTGCCCTCCAAAGGAAGAGGGAGCAAGAGCGAAACGCGCTTGAAGAAGTTATTGACACTCTAAAACAAAAACTATATACACTGCTTATCTGCAATGACTGGTTGAATGGTCCAACGCACGAGATTCAACCGGTAACTCCTAACAGAAAGGAAATTGAAATGGCAGGATCACTAAAAGGCGGCGAGCCCACGAAGAAGGCAGCCAAGAAGAAAGCAGCTCCAAAAAAAGCAGCTAAGAAGAAGGCCGCGAAAAAGAAATAGCTTCGTCGCCAGCGTTTGCATTCCTCTATTCAAGACCGCGAAGGTGATCGGAATAACGATCGCTTTTCGCGGTCTTCAATTTCCGAAACCCCTCGGACTAATGTCCCAGGCCAATGTCCTGAAGAATTTTTGCCACGCGTCCGTCCGCGCGCAAGGCATCGAGTCGGGGATCCATTTTCACTTCCGCGAGCGAGACGTTATGGTTTTCGTAAGCCTTTTGCAGCGTCGCCACCGCCTCATCGTTTTCGCCGAGCAGCCACTGCAGGTACGCCGCTTCTTTGGGCAAAGAGAGGTTCTCCGGTGACTTTTCCAGCAAGCCGGCAGCTAGTTTTTTAGCCTGATCGAGTTTCCCGCCAAGCGCGTAAGCCTCCGCAAGGCCATAAGTTATCTCGCCGTCCTCAGGCGCCGCCGCATGCGCCTTTTCCAGCTCGGCGATGGCCTCAGCGAACTGTTGCTGGAACTCATAAACCTGGGCAACATAAGTCGACATCACCAGGAAATTCGGTTCAATCTCCAGCGTCTTACGGCACTGCTCAAGTGCTTTATCAAACTCGCGCGCGTAAAGATGAATCACGGCGAAGTCTTTGTTGATGCCGAGCGAAAGCGGATCGAGTTGCTGCGCCTTCTTGATTTCGGCAAACGCCTGGTCCAGCTTTCCCTGCAGCAACAACTGCACTGCATACCAGTGGTGCGCGGTGGCGTAGTTTGGATTTAACTGAATCGCGCGGCGATATTCGTTCTCGGCACCCTGCCAGTCCCAATCTGTAACTGCTTTGATTGAGGCCATCGAGGTGTGCGCCTCGGCGAGACTGTCGTCGTACTTGAGCGCGAGCGTGGCAAAATCCCTGGCAAGTCCATAGCCTTCCGTTGGCGGCAGGAAACCGTAATCGCTGCGCAGCGTGTAGCAGTCAGCGAGGCCGGCGTAGGCCAGCGCGTAGTTCGCATCCTTATCAATGGCTTCGCGGAAAAATTTGGTGGCCTGCTTGAAACCTTCTTCCGTGCGCTTGTTCCAGTGGTAACGGCCTTTCAAATAGGCTTCGTAAGCTTCACCGCTTTCCGTGTGACTCTTCGACAGATTGGTCTGATCTGCGTTGCTAAGGTTTAGACGTAATCGTTCCGATACGTCATGCGCGATTTGCTTCTGGATCGTTTGGATATCGGCTGTCGCTTGCTGGTAGGTCTGAAACGCAAGCTGGCGATTGTTCTGCACGTCCACCAATTCCCATTTGATTGTTACTGCATCTCGTTCCTGTTTGACCTCGCCAGTCAGCACTGCTCGCACGTTCAGTTCTTTGCCGATGGTCTGTGCGTCGAGAGTCTTGCCCTTGTAACGAAAGGCGGAACTGCGCGCGATCACTCTCAGATCCGGGAGTTGCGACAAGTTATTGATGAGGCTTTCCGTGAGGCCGTCGCTTAGATACTCGTGATCAGGATTGGCCATCATTTGTGAATCGCTCGATGCATAAGTGAAAGGAAGGATGGCGAGCGAGTCGAGCTTCTCGCCGGTCAGCAAATAGCGGATTCCGATTATTGCCAGCACGAGCAGCAGCATTGCGGCCAGCGCCGGCCACTTATTACGCTTTATGAAAGCGAAAATTCCGGCAGTAGGGTCTTTTCGAACGATGCCGAGGTCGGGTCTGGTTGTTATTACTGTGTCCACATCCGCCTGAGATATTGGTCTCGCGGTTAACGCTTTCAGTTCCGCCAACAAGTCGCTCGCGCTCTGATGCCGTTCACTTTTTTCCTTGCTCAGCATCTTGCCCAGCAGCGCTCGAACTTCACGCGAAGTTTGTGTAAGGGAATCACTGGAGTAAGGCTCAGCCAATAGAATCTGAGACATTGTTACAGCTGCACTCTGCGCCTTGAACGGATGCTTTCCAGCGAGCACTTCGTAAAGCGTGATTCCGAGACTGAAGATGTCACTGGTCGCGTCTACCGGTTCGCCGCGCAGTTGCTCTGGTGACATATAAGGGATCGTGCCGATCACTAATCCGGGAGTGCTCAAGAGACTCATGGTGGGAGCCTCATTGTCGACAGAATCAACCGCAGGTAGTTGTTTGCAGAGTCCAAAATCAAGAATCTTCACCTGGCCATTGGGCGTGATCATCATGTTCTGCGGTTTGATGTCGCGATGAATGATTCCCTGAGCGTGCGCGGCCGCGAGCGCTTCAGCTGCTTGCCGCGCGATATCGAGCGTAGTTTCGATCGGCAACTGCCCATCCTTCATGTGAGCCGCGAGTGTCTCACCTTCGATGTACTGCATCACGATGAAGGTGAGAGAGTCGGCCTCGCCTACGTCGTAAATCGTGCAAATGTTTGGATGGTCGAGCTGGGCGGCCGCTTGTGCTTCTCGGATGAGGCGCTTGCCGGCGTTCTCCTTGCGCAGTGTTTCTGCCGACAGGATTTTGAGCGCGACCTTGCGATTCAGCTTCGTATCGAGCGCCAGATAGACTTCGCCCATACCGCCGGTGCCGAGTTTCTTAATGATGCGATAGTGCGCTATCGATTCAGCAATCATTGATTCAACTTGGGCGTTGCCGGACGACAGATCGACGACAGGGCCGACAAACCAGGAAGGGAATTGGTTAGCAATATTGAAACCAGCAGAAAAATATCCTGACCCTTCGCTAGCGCGTTTGGGTCTGCTCAACTCTGGGCAAGTTAACGGCGCCGTTAGGATACTCTAAAAAAGAATTACGCGGAACGGTGCGTTTACTGAAAAGCCCTCAGCGCCTCGCGCCTCGCTTGACGCTCTGAAAGCATCCAGCCTAAGGTGTTGTACCCCCTGACAATTTCCGAAAGGCTAAGCCCACAATGGGATCGCGAACGATCGTCGTTGGAGACATTCATGGCTGTGACGACGAGCTTCAAGAAATGCTGACAATGGTCGGCTTCAATGATGACGATCGGCTCGTCTCGGTCGGCGACTTGATCACAAAGGGACCTAAGAGCAGGGAAGTGCTCGAGCGGTTCATGCGTGAGCCCCAGTTCACCGCCGTCATTGGCAATCACGATCTCGCGTTGCGCCGGCGTTGGAACGGCGAAAAGTTGAAGTTGAAAGATTCGCAGAAGCCGACCAACAAGGAACTGAAAAAAGAGAAAGAACGTTACCTCCCGTTTCTTAACAACCTTCCGTTCATTATTGAGTTGGAACATCACCTGGTAGTACACGCGGGCATTCGCCCCGGTCTTGCCTTACATTCGCAGACTACTGAGGATCTCACCGAGTTGCGTAGCCTTGGTCCCAAGCTCGCTGCCCGGGACGGTTTGCCCTGGTATGACGTATACGACGGTGAGAAGGTGGTGCTATTTGGGCATTGGCCGGCGGCTGAACCGCGCCGGGGGAAAAAAGCAATCGGTCTCGATACGGGTTGTGTTTACGGTAATAAACTGACGGCTTACATAATCGAAACTGACGAATTCAAGACGGTTCAGGCGCGCCGGAAATATGACGGCTCGTGACTGAAACCTTTTCGGGCAATTAATGCGCGTTAGTAATTGGTGGCACGGACTCCTGGAGCACCAACACTGGATGGACGATTCAAAACAAATCACGGAAGACGAAGCGGTTTCCGAAACTGACGAAAGCCCCGGCGCAGTTATGTCCCGCCCGTCAAGACGCGACAAGGACGAGCACTTCCTGGCGTGGTCAGTCTTCAATCGCGATCTGAGCCAGCTCGAATTCTTCAAACGCGTGCTCGAAGAAGCAGCAAACGAATCAGTGCCGGCGCTCGAGCGTTTGAAGTTTCTCGCCGTCTTTGTAAGTAACCTTGACGAATTCTTTATGGTGCGAGTGTCAGGTCTGATGGAGATGCTCGAAATCAAAGATGTGCAACCGATGCCCGGCGAGCTCGCGCCCGCACAACAGCTCGAAGTGATTCGTCAACGCGTGCTGCCGCTGGTTGAGGAGCAGGTGCGCTGCCTGCGCGATCAGGTATTGCCCGAACTGGCCCGCAATGGAGTGGAAATTGTTTCCTACGCTTCGTTGACGCCCCGAGAAAAGAAGTCGCTGAATCAGTACTTCATGAAGAATATCTTTCGCGTGTTGACGCCGCTGGCCGTCGATCCGGCACATCCGTTTCCCTTCATTGCCAATCTCAGTTTGAACATCGGACTTACGGTCGAAGTGGATTCAGACCCGAATGAGCCGGTGACCATCGGTAGTTTGCCGCGTTTCGTACGAATTAAGGTGCCGCCAGTAGTGCCGCGCCTGGTGCCGGTCGGAGACAGCGGGCTGCGTTTCATCCTGCTTGAAGAACTGATCGACGCGAACCTGCACCTCGTGTTTCCCAGCATGCGGCTGAGCCAGAGCCATTTGTTTCGGGTGACGCGCGACGCTGACGTGGAGATAAGAGACGACAAAGCGCATGATCTGCTCAGACGCATCAAGGAATCACTTCGCGAGCGCCGCTTCGGCAATGCCGTGCGGCTTGAGGTTGCGTCGTCGATGCCGGAATCAATGGTGCGTTACTTAACGGAGGCTCTGAAGATTGAGCCTCAGGATGTTTACGTTACCCCAGGAATCCTCGGCGTCGGAGATCTGATGCAGCTTTACGGACTGAACCTGCCGGACCTCAAAGACCGACCGATTCGCGTGAGCACCCCGGCGCCACTGGCGAAGAAAGAGAGATTCTTCGACGCGATCAAGCAGCAGGACATTCTGCTTCATCATCCCTATTCAACCTATTCAACCGTCACGGACTTTATTCAGACCGCGGCAAAAGATCCGAAAGTGCTGGCGATCAAAATCTGTCTTTACCGCACTGGAAAAAATTCGCCCATACCGCAGGCCTTGATTGAAGCTAGTGAGCGCGGCAAACAAGTTACGGCGGTGGTTGAAATCAAGGCACGTTTTGATGAAGAGAATAATATCGAGTGGGCCGGTCGGCTGGTTGAAGCCGGCGTGCACGTGGTTTATGGGCTGGTCAACTTAAAGACCCACAGCAAAGTTGCCCTTGTAATTCGTCAGGAAGAACAAGGACTACAAACCTATGTTCATGTGGCGACGGGGAATTACAATCCGACGACTTCAAAGGTGTACACAGACCTTGGATTGCTAACGGCCAACGCTGAGATTGGCGATGATGCCACCGACCTGTTCAACTTCATGACCGGCTTCTCGCGTCCGCGGGAGTACACCCACCTGATGGTCGCGCCGGTAAACCTGCGTCAGCGCATGCTGGCGTTGATCGAACGCGAAATCGCTCATGCCGAAGCAGGCCGACCGGCGCGCATCGCTGCCAAGATTAATCGGCTGACTGACCTGGAAATTATCGATGCGCTGTATCGAGCGTCGCGCGCGGGAGTGCGAATCGATTTAATCGTGCGCGGCTCGTGCATGTTGCGTCCGGGCGTTCCTGGCCTCTCCGAGACAGTCCACGTAAGGAGTGTCGTGGGTCAATTTCTGGAGCACAGCAGGATTTTTTATTTTCAGAACGGCGGCGAAGAAGAGGTTTATATCGGGTCCGCTGACTGGATGACGCGCAACCTTGACCGCCGCGTCGAAGTTGTGACTCCCGTACTCGACCCAGGTTTGAGGCGGCACTTAAAAGACGTCGTGCTCGAGGCGTATCTCAAAGATAACGTTAAGGCGCGGATTTTAAATGCTGACGGCTTGTACGAGCCGATCCCGGTTTCGCCGGGCGAAACGCCATTCAACAGCCAGTTGCACTTTGAGGGCAGCATCAGCCTGAATTAGTCATGCGTTCGACAAATGACATGGCGCGGCTTAAGATTTTTATATTCAATCAGCCCCCCGGTATTCAAGCGATCCGAATGAGAGGTGTTTGGATCAAAAACGGCCACACGGTCTGCTCAAGCGCAGTGATCTGATTCGTGTTGCATCGTGGACGTTTGTGTACGTGGTTCCCGCTCGTTGTTTGACTAGGGCAAACGAGCGTGAAAAACACGAACGGTTTACGAAACCACACGAAAAGAGATCCTCGGCGGCGCGTGGCGATGAGGAACAAGCAAGCTATGTCCAGCAAGATGTTCGCGCTTTTTCTATTGCTGCTTATCGCAGCTTTACCGGCAGCTGCACAAAAAAACTGTTTCACTTCGCAGGCTCGCGAGGAAGCCGAGCGCACTGCAAAGGTCTACCAAACGCCGGATCCTGGTTACGATCCGGTTCTTGGATACAACACGGCTAGTGGTCCCCGGGCTGGCGCGCCGCAGGTTGATTCAGCCGGACTAGCTGCAGCCATCAGTTGTGTTGCCAACAAGAAGGCAAATGAAGGCAGCGGCACGACGCCGAAGTTTTACTGCTCTGTGCCTGGAGCGGTTGACGAAAAAGGCGAACCAGTTCGCTACAAGATCAAACCGCACTTCAAAGGTCAAAGTCCGGAGAAACGCAACGGCGAGGTCTATGGCGAGTTTCTCTCGTCCAGATTTTCAAAGGCGCTGGGTTTCTTTGCCGACGATGAATGGGTGGCTGACGTCACCTGCCCTGATTGCGAGCAGAGTCTGAACAAGCCATTTCAGGGGGCCAGCTTTACGCCGTTTCAACCCGCCGCCGGCATCGAGCTCTCGCTGGCTGACGGAATCGACGCGAAGTGTTCAGGCAAGGATTCCGGACCCTTGGGCGAGTCGCTCGCCAACCTGCTTAAGGCGGGAGCACCGCGAGCCGAAATCGACGCGTTCAAATTGTGGCTCGGATTCATCGATCACGGCGACACCAAGACCGATAATCACAAATTTGCCTGTCTCGATTCAAAGAAGGATGAGAGCGGCTCGCGCATCTGTAAGCCGGGCATGGCGGTCTATTATGTGAGCGACATGGGCTCTACCTTCGGTTTTTCCAGCGCCAGCGAAAAGAAAGCACGCCTCGCTGCCTGGAAAGAAAAGGACCCTATCAAGGTTAGTGGCGGGCGTTGTACGACCACAGCCAAGAGCGTCGGCGATGCCAACATCAGCGAAGCCGGGCGACAGCTGCTCGCGGGTAACTTACAACGGTTACTCGATGCTGAAGCGAGCGACGGATTGATCACCCGTGTTTTTGCTGCGTCGCGTAACGCCGAACGCGACCAGCCGCCGGCAGCCTGGGCGGCAGAGTTCCAACGTAAAGCAAAAATGATTATCGATGCGCGCTGTTCAAACTAACAGCGCGTTCGCGGGAAGGCCGCGAAGGGAGTGTTTGTAGTGAACAAACAACTAATCCGCATTCTGGTAATTTTTGTCGTTGTGCTGGTCGGCAGCGGTCTGCTTGTTTACCTCGTGCTCGAGCGTGCCGGTGGCGGCAGGAATGCGCTGAGCGATCGGCCGGTAACTGACGCACAACCGCTGGGAACCGGTTCACCAGCCGCGCCGGAACCGGTGCGTCAACCGAACCATGAATCGGTGATGAGCGAGATTTTCGGAATCGATCATCCCGGCGCGGGGGTGCCGCAGGAAACTGATCGTGCAGTGGTTGCCGCGCGGGTGCTCGTTAGATTTTTGCTGGCCGCATTTCTGGCACTGTTGTTGGCGTTTCGCTGGCGCCGCGGCATTTCGGTTACCAAACGCAATCCCTACGTCGCGCAAACTCAAATATTGTTAGCCGTCGTAGCAGCGGCAATGATGATGATCGTTGGCGACAGCGCGGCGCGAGCGTTTGGTATTTTTGCTGCCGCGTCGCTCGTGCGCTTCCGCACCAACATCCGTGATCCCAAAGAGACTACGGTGTTATTGATCTGCCTTGGCGTCGGCCTCGCCTGCGGAGTCGGCCGTCTTGACATGGCCTTCATCCTGACAATCTTTGTGCTTATCGCCCTCGGTATTCTTGAGTACTTTGAATCAGCGCAAGTTTTTCGCGCGATGGAAGTGCGCGTAGAGACGAGAAATCTTGATCACACCCACCGGGTGCTCAAGCGACTTTTTGAAAGACATGGCTGCGCTTTTGAACTTCGCCAGCTGGAACGGGAAGACGGCGAAGGCGAAAACGGCAAGATCGTCTATGAACTCAGTTTGGGTGCTTCGGATCGAACCGACGAGTTGAGCGAAGAAATACTGGCAGAAGATGCGCAGCATATCGCCGGCCTTGAATGGGAACAAAAGAAGAGCTCGACGTATATCTATAACTAGGCATGTTTGGAGTGCGGCGGCTTGACGCCGCTTTGTTCTTTTGACGAAATCGACTGGACGGTTAGAAAGCGGCGTCAAGCCGCCGCACTCCAAAATTGTTTGAGGTATTCAGCCGACGGTGGTATACCTTCGGAAACATTTTCACTCACGAACAGGAGTACAGCGTTAATGCCTCGAACCACAAAATCCTTACACAACTACGCCGCAGCTGTTCTCGCGATCCTCGCGTTTACCGTGCTCGCGCACGCGCAGGAGCCGCGCAGCGATGCGCCAATTAAAATTAAGAATTTCGGCCAAATGGATGAGCGCTTCTACCGCGGCGCTCAGCCCCAAGACGAAGAGGATTACAAAGCACTGGCGGCGTTAGGAGTTAAAACAGTTGTAGACCTGACGGCCGAATCGAAGCCCTACGAACAATCGCTGGCTGAGGCTGCCGGCATGAGGTATCTGCACATTCCGATGGCCGATAAGAAATACCCCACCGATGAAGCGGTCCGAACGTTCCTCAGATTTGCCTCCGATCCGGGAACGGGAAAATTTTTCGTTCATTGCGCGGGCGGGCGTCACCGCACCGGGGCGATCGGAGCCATTTACCGTTACCAGTTTTACGATTGGACGTTTGAACAGGCCTACGCGGAAATGAAGAAGTACGACTTCTACACGACGTGGGGCCACGGAGCGTTCAAGGATTTCGCTCAGGACTACTACTTCAAGATTCGCGCGATCAAGGCCGCTCATACCGCCCCGCACACCGGAGCACCGTAAGGCGGAGCGCAGAAGGCAGAAAGCAGTAGGCAGTAGGCAGAAGGCAGAAGGCAGAACGCAGAAGGCAGAAAGCAAAAGGCAGTGGAAAACGCTGTGATCCTCTGCTTGGTGCCCTCTGCCTTCTGCCTACTGCCTACTGCCTTCTGCCTACTGCCTATTACTGTCCAATCGGCGGATCGGTTGGCGTCGCCGGCTGTGTCGCATTGACGTGGATAGTGTTGCTGTCTGAATCGAAGTAGAAATGGTTCTTGCCGGTAGCTCCCACCCCTTCCGTCACTTGTGGGTCAGAATTAATAGCGTACCCGGGTTGGGTGGTCGTTGATTTTGGGATGACGCGCATCTGGAAAACGTAGCCATCCACGACGGGAGTGGTCCCGGCGAATCTGGTATCGAGCATGTTTTCCTTCAACATTTCATCAAACGTTCCGAAGGTGCTTCGTTGGTGAGCGTTATAAAAAAGCATCTGCTGTTCGGCAATCGTTCTCAGCGTTTTGATGGCCGCAGCTTCATTGGCTGACCTCACGGCCGCTTTCCAACCGGTGATGCCGACGCCGATCAAGATGCCGATAATCGCAATCACGATCATCAACTCAATCAGGGAAAACCCGCGCTCGGCAACTCGCTGTTTGTGATTTGGTTTCATAAAGACTCCTTGCGACTCTTACACGTGTGAATCAGGAGACGGTTCCGATTTGAGCGTGCGAAGATTCGGGAACATTCGCGTATGAGACGCGTCGTAAGTTTACTACAGGAATTTCTTGACGTCATGTTGCCCTCGGGTGCGAAAGATTGCATCAGAGTCGGGGGAACGATTGGTCTGAATCACCAGCCAGGCTCATTCGGTATTAAGCGTGCGGCACTGAGTTTTCCCATGTAGAATGAGGCGAATTGGGTCGAAATGAGGAACCACTTGTGAGACGTCTCGAATCGGTCAAAGGAGAATCGCCGCTGATAACCTCAGCCGCGGTGGCGAAAATCGATCGCCTGCAGGGCGCGATCGAGACCGTCATCAAGGGGAAGCCTGAAGCGGTCCGGCTCGCAATCGTGGCGCTCCTGGCCGGTGGTCATTTGCTAATTGAGGACGTTCCCGGCGTCGGCAAAACCACACTCGCACATGCCATCGCGCAAGCACTCCACTGTAACTTCCAGCGAATTCAGTTCACTTCTGATTTACTGCCATCGGACGTGATCGGCCTTTCGATTTATAACCAAACTGCCGGCGAGTTTGAATGGAAGCCGGGACCGATCTTCGCGAATGTCGTGCTCGCTGATGAGATCAATCGCACAACGCCAAAAACGCAGTCCGCTTTGTTGGAAGCGATGGCCGAACGTCACGTAACCGCCGAAGGCGTAACTCATCCCTTGCCTGCGCCGTTCATTGTGCTGGCTACGCAAAATCCGATCGAACATCACGGCACCTACCCGCTCCCTGAATCGCAGCTCGATCGTTTTATGTTACGTCTGCGCATCGGCTATCCCGAGATTTCCGACGAAAAACAGATCCTTCGCGATCGTGAATACAGCGATCCGCTCGACAATCTCCGGCCAGTGATGGCTGCCGCGGAAATAGTTGAACTACAAGAGAGCGTCTCGGAAGTGGCGGTTGATGATTCCCTCGTGGAGTATTTGATGCGCATCGTCGCCGCGACGCGCAACTCAGAAATGTTGGATCTGGGCGTCAGCCCCCGCGGAACATTATCGCTATTTCGCGCGGCGCAAGCGTTGGCACTGACTGAGGAACGTTCGTACTGCATCCCCGACGACATCAAGCGACTGGTGCTGCCGGTCTTCGCTCATCGCATCTTAGTGAGCACGCGTTACGCATCGTCAATGCGACGCAGCGAAGAAGCTGAAGCCGTGTTGACGGAGATCCTGAAAAGCGTCAGCGTACCGCTATGAAAGGATGAAGGATGAAGGATGAAGGATGAAGAAAGGATGAAGGCTGAGGGATGAAGGATGAATAAGAAAGTTCCGGCCGAGCGACCTTCATCCTTCATCCTTCAGCCTTCATCCCTTGATCGGCCTTCATCCTTTTCCCGCTGGCGCAATGCAATTCTCGGCACGCTCTTAGTCATCGGTGGACTTTCTGCCGCGGCCGTCACACTCCTCGCCAGGCATTCAGATAATTACCCACTCTCTGCCGCCGCCGCCGTCCTGTCGCTGGTGAGCGCAGTCTTGATGTTGATCTTCGTCGTGCCGCCGCTCGCGCGTTCTGCCCGGCTCGAAGTCAAGCGTTTCGACATACCGCTCGAGATTACCAGCGGCGGCCTGATCTTCGTTTTGATCTTGCTGGTGGTTGGATTTGCAGCCTGGAACACGGGCAACAACCTGTTGTTCATGGTTCTTTCGCTGCTTTGTTCCAGCGTCTTCGTGGGTGGGATTGCCGCGCGCGCTTCTTTGCGCGACTTAATCGTCTCGGCGCGCTTCCCCGATCACATCTTCGCCGGCGATGCTGCCCCGGTAATCGTGACGCTGCGAAATGCGAAACGAGTCTTCCCGTCGTTTTCCATTCTCATCGAAGCTCGCGGTCCCGCCGACATTGATGCCCAATCCCAACGTCGATTCCGCGGGCCCCGTTTCAAGAAGCGTCCACTCGCTTACTTCACCTACATTCCGCGGCGTGCTGCTGCTGAGCAAAGAGTCGAGCAACTATTTGCTACTCGCGGTCACGTTCTCATTAACGGGTTCGAATTATCGACGCGCTTTCCGTTCGGCTTCTTTCGCTTTCGGCGGCGGCTGCGCGCGCGCGATGTGGACATCGTTGTTTACCCGAAACCGAAACCGATTGGGGATGAGCTTCACTTACTGCCTACTTACGCCGGGCGCATAGTTTCTGCACGACGCGGTTCCGGTCAGGACCTTTTTTCGCTGCGCGATTATCAACCTCAGGACGATTTGCGTCACATCGACTGGAAAGCGACCGCTCGTTCGCGGAACCTGACGGTGCGCGAGTTCACTGCGGAAGATGAGCGCCGCATCACGATCGCACTCGACACACGCGATCTTTCTCATGAAGCTGATGAGAATTTTCGAGAGCGGTTCGAAGCCGGTGTCGTTCAGGCCGCTTCACTCTTGAAACATTTCATCGATGAACGCGCCGAAGTGCGGTTGATGCTCGGCGAAGATCGCGGTCGTTACGGCAATGGTTTGAAACACCTCTACGATTGCCTGCGCCGGCTGGCGCTGGTGAGTCCGCAACCGGTTTTGGGTGAGGGGTCAGCCCCATCCATTCTCGATCGTGACGCTCTGATTGACGAAAATGTTTTTGACGAAGACTATGCGATTGTATTGACAACGGCGCCGCTCGGCTCGATTCCCGCGAAAATCTGGCGTGCCTCTCACGTGATTCACGTCTGACGTCCGCTGTGCGAGGCCAACGCACAAAGGGCTAGTGCAGATTTTCTCTATGCGTCCTCTGAGAACACAGAGCTTGCCACAGAATGCACATTAGGTCACTAACAAGAAGAAAAATGTTGGTGACAGCTGCCACGTTACTAATGCTATATTGATCGTCCCGTGGCCCCGCCTCAGCAATTGCCATACTAAATTTCTCTGTCGGGAGTTAAGCACCTGATGTCCATCAGCGCCGCCGTCGCCACGGCAATTCCACGCCACACTTACTCCGCCAAAATTCTTAAGCTCGTCGCCGCCTGTTTCTTTCTGTCGGGTGCGACCGGATTAATTTACGAGGTGCTCTGGGCGCGTATGCTCGGGCTCGTGTTTGGCGGAACCACGCTCGCCGTTAGCACAGTGTTGGCAGCATTCATGGGCGGCCTCGCCCTTGGCAGCGCGCTTGCCGGTCGTTTCGGCGCGCGAATCACGCGGCCGGTGCGGGCCTATGGACTGCTCGAGATCGGGATCGCCGTTTACGCGCTGGCCGTGCCGTTTCTCTTCAGCCTCGTAGATAACCTCTACGCGCTAATCTGGCAGCAGTTTCATCCCGGTTTCTTTGTCTTTAGTCTTTGGCGTTTTGTGCTTTCGTGTTTGATGTTGCTGGTGCCCACCACGCTGATGGGGGCGACGCTGCCGTTGCTGTCAGCGGCTTTGCTGCGTTCATCCGGCCCAACCTCAACTTCGGTAACGAAACTCTACACACGCAATTTGGCGGGAGCGATCTTCGGGACGATCGTCGCCGGCTTTGTTCTGCTGCCGATTTTGGGAGTACGCACTACCATCTTCACAGCCGCTGCGATCAACGTCCTGATTGGCATCGTCTCAATACTTGCTGAACGGCAAATCGATGCGGCGACGCGAACCGCAATCGCAAGTGAGCCGATTAGTGCGCCTGGGGAAATTGTTAACGCGACTACCGATGCCGCCAGGTTTTGGCTGGCCTGCGCATTCGTTTCCGGCTTCGTGACCATCAGCACGCAGGTCGCGTGGACGCGCATGCTGTCGATGATCGTGGGCTCCAGCACTTACGCGTTCAGTGTCGTGGTGGCGCTGTTTCTGGTGGGCTTGTCAGGCGGTGCATATGTAATCGCGCGCAGTAAACTCGCGAACAAGTTACGCACGGCGGCGATGTGGATCGAACTGGTCACGGCGATCAGTCTCTTCGCGAGCTTGCCAATGGCCAATCAGATTCCTCGACTACTGATCGCCCTTGGCTTGCGTTTCCACGTGCAGAGCTGGGGCGGACTGCTCGCGTTGCAAATCTTTTCGGTGGCGTTGCTGCTGTTAATTCCGGCGTTCATGATGGGCATGGTCATGCCGCTCGTGCTCGTTTGGGCAGGTAGTCGCTCCAGCGATCAATCGGTGCAGCGGGTCGGCCGTAGTTACGCCGTTAATACCGTCGGCGCGATTAGCGGCGCTTTCCTGGCCGGGTTTGTGTTGATTCCGAAAGTGAGCACCAGGTTCACAATCCTTTTTGCAGCGGCACTCTGCGTGGTTGTAGCAGGAGTGGCATATCAGCCGCAGGCGCAGGTGCGAGATCGCGATCTGCGTCGGGCCGCCACCGCCGGACTTACTCTCGTCGTCATCATCCTGCTCTTTGTTTTGGCCCCGCGAATGAACCTGGCCGATCTTTCAATTGGCGCTTACGACAGCCTCGTGCGCGTGCTGGCGAAGACGCGTGGCTCTGTCGAAGACGGCGAGGTGCAGCGGCGTGGTCCGAAGATTCACCAGCTACTGATGTATGAAGAGGGCACCACTTCGACCGTGTCGGTCCGCAAGGATTGGGACATTACTTCGATGGCCATCAACGGCCGGACAAACGCGTCTGACCGCGATGACATGGCGACGCAGGTGATGCTTGGCCAATTACCTTTGCTGCTGTCGCCCAGCCTGAACAATGCTCTGATTGTGGGTTATGCGACGGGTGTAACTGCCGGCGCTATGTTGCAGTCGCCAATTCAATCGATCGATTGTCTGGAGCTTGAGCCAGCGACTGTAAACGGTTCGCGGTTTTTTGAGCACGTCAATAATCATCCGCTAAGCGACGCGCGCATGCACTTGATCATTGACGATGCCAGAACTTATCTGCGCGTAACTCCAAATCGTTATGACATGATCGTCAGCGAACCCAGCCATCCCTGGGTTCCCGGAGTAGCAAATTTGTTTACGCGCGAATTTTTTGAATTGGGACGAGACCGCCTGAGTGACGACGGCATCTTTGTTCAGTGGTTACAGATTTATCAGTTGTCGACGGAAAGCCTCCGTTCGGCATTGGCTACTTTTCAGCAGACGTTTCCCTATGTTCATGTGTTTCGTGTTGAAGGCGCGTGGCGAGGCAAGGATCTATTACTTGTCGGCAGCAAAACACGGCGCGATCTCAATCTGATTAACGAACGAGTTGCGGATACACGCATGGCTGCGGAACTCGCGCGCGTGAATATCAAGAGTGGGGCCGACGTGCAATCGTGGTATGTGTGTGACGAGAAGACCCTCGCTCCGGCTGTCGCGGGCGCAGTTATAAACACCGACGACAACATGCATATTGAAACGACAGTGCCGCGCGAAGCGTTTCGGCCTTCGATGGAAGGGAATGCAGCGTGGGTCAATCAGCTCGGGGCAAAGAAATGAAACTAATGGCTGGATGAGGTCCTTGCCACCACGCGGCAGCGGGTAGCCTTTCAAGTCTTTGACAGACCCACCCGCTACCGCGTGGTGGTACTGACCTCATTGCGTTCATTGTGTTAGGGCGCTACCGCCAGTTTTTCCGCCGCTGCTTCACCGGTGCGAATACAGTCGGAGATTCCGAGTCCGGTAAACGCGTTGCCGGCAAGCGCGAGGCCGGGCAGGGAAGTGAGTCGCTCCTCGATCTCTTTTACGCGTTCGAGATGCCCTAGATCATATTGCGGCATCGACCCTTTCCACCTGGCGATCTCCGCAAACAACGGTTCCTTATTAACTCCAAGTAGATCGCGCAAATCGTTTCGCACTGCCGCTAACAACTCACCGTCACTCCGGTCCAACGCCTCAGGTTGCAACGCTCCGCCTAAAAACGCGCGCAGCAATACATGCTTGTCCGGTGCCCGACCGGCAAACTTAACGCTGCTGAAACTGCAGGCGACGAGCGAGCGTCCTGCGATAAAGGGAACGACGAATCCGAAGCCGTCGAGCGGATGAGGAATGTCTTCGCGCCGGTATGCAAGATTGATCGTTGCACTCGACGCATAAGAAATCGCGCTCAACGCAGCGGCAAGTTTCGCATCGACGTTCGCAAGCAGCTGTGCGCTGGTGTAAGCAGGTAGCGCCAGGCAGAGTGCGTCCGCGAACAACGTTTCGCCGCCAGTAGTTATAAGTCTCCAGGCGCCGCCGCTGTCGCCTGGTTCGCGAGCTACAGAGGTGACGGCAGTATTCAGTCGCAGCGAAACTTTTGCATTGGCAACTTGTTTGGCAAGTTCATCGGTCAGCACCTGCATGCCGCGATCGAACGAAAGGAAGAGACTGTAACGCGCGCCACTGGTTTCGCGGTCTGCGGCTTCGGAATTTTGTTTACGTAGCGCGCGAATCAGGCTGCCATGCTCGCGCTCCATCTCAAGAAAACGCGGCATCGTCGCTCGCAGGCTGAGTTTCTCGGGATCCGCCGTGTAGATTCCGCCGACCATCGGTTGCGCCATTCGTTCCAGGGCTTCACGCCCAAAGCGGCGGCGAACGAAATTGGCGAGGCTCTCGTCGGCTCCATTCGCTGCCCCTCGCGGGACTAACAGTTCAAGCGCCATTCGTGCTTTGCCGGTCGGACTGAAAATGCCGCTTTTGAGGAACGGCCAAAAACGCGCTGGGGCGAGAAGATGAAATCCTTCCGGAACGGGCAGCAAACGTCCGCGGTTTACAACAAAGCTGCGGCGGTGCTGACTATTCGTTTCGATTAGTCGAGATTGGAGACCGAGGCGTTTCGTGAGATTGAGTGCCGCAGGTTTTTCGGAGATGAATGAGTCGGGCCCGCGCTCAAGCAGGAAGCCGTCGCGCTCCGCGGTTTGCACAATGCCGCCCAGGCGATTACTGCTCTCGAGCAGGGTTAGTTTAATTGTCGCAGTTGACTCGCGCGTTTTCTCCAGCAGGCGATGGGCAGCAGCCAAACCGCTGATGCCGCCGCCGATAATAACAACGTGCTTCATGTCTCAATTCATTTACGCCCGCTCCCGCAGGGAGAGGGTTTGGGGTGAGGGTCTAGCGATTTAAGACCCCCGCGATTGCTTTGGTAAACGACTAACAGATGTCCGAGGACATAGGTAACACTTTTTCACTCACTTGAGGTTACCGATACGAAAACAATTTCCGAGCAATTATTCACGAACTGACAGCTAAGCCCTCACCCTCTCCCCACGGGAGAGGAAGTTAGCGCGCAGCAATCCGCTGGACAAGTATCAGCGCGAACGCCGAATGTGCCGAGTGCTCGACGCGGTGTGTTTGGATCCACTCGCTCAAGAATTAGCTCGCGAACCATCGCGACAAACGAAGGATGCGTACCTGCAGTCGCAGCCCGAACCATATTCAAACCGAGCTCGCGACAAAGCGTTGCTGCTTCAGTATCCAGGTCATAAACAATTTCCATGTGATCGGACACAAAACCAATCGGTGCGATCACGACGTTGTCACCTACGTGAAGCTCCCGCAGGTATTCACAAACATCAGGACCAAGCCATGGTTGGCTGGGCGAGCCGCTGCGACTCTGATAGACGAGCCGCCAGTTAGGCATTCCCAACTCGCCGGCAATCAGCCGCGCCGTCTCGTTCAATTGCGAGGCGTAATCGCAGTTAGTCGCCATCGATTCCGGAATGCTGTGCGCAGTAAAAACTAATTGAGTTTGCGCACGCCGCTCTTCAGGAATCTTTTCCAGGGCAGCGCGAATGTGCGCTACGTTTGCCTCAATAAAACCCGGGTGATTGAAGAATGGCCGCAGCTTTTCAACGGTGGGTGCGTCCACGCCGACTTCCAGCCGTGCGCGTTCGATGTCATGCAGATACTGCCGACAACTCGAGTAAGAACTATAGGCAGAAGTAACGAAGGCGAGGGCATGTTTGATGCCGTCATCGCGCATTTGGCGGAGCGTGTCAGCGAGCAGAGGGTGCCAGTTGCGATTACCGAAATAGATCGGAAGGTTTGGCCCGTTCGTCTGCAATTCTTTGCCGAGCGCTGCGATCAACTTGCGATTTTGTCCGTTGATTGGGCTGATGCCGCCAAACTTCTCGTAGTGCTTCGCCACCGCGAGCATTCGCTCACGCGGAACGTTCCGTCCGCGTAAAACGTTTTCGAGAAATGGCATTACGTCGTCCATGCCCTCAGGCCCACCGAACGAAACCACCAATAACGCGTCGTAAGCTCCGCTCATTTAGTTTTCCGTGGCTGCCTGGTTTGTCCCATTTTAGTTTTTGTCGCTTACGATTAGAGGCAAAATCAGAACCCCGACGAGTCGGTATTCATATCTGACTCACCGCGTGCGATATTGCCGAGCAAAAGTGTCAAGGTGCGCCAGACAAAATCAGAACTGGGAGCGGTAGCGACCAGCCCAGGACTCAACCTAAAACCCGTCGCTTTGGTTTTGAACCAAAAACAAATCTTTCCCTTTGCTTGATTGTTTGGCTGGTCGCTACCGCTCCCAGTGCTGATTTTGTGCAGCAGCGTTGCAGGGTTCGAACGTCACTTGCACTTGCGGTCAACGGGCGTCGGGCAGCGTGAAACAGACTACGTTTCAACTGAAAGCCAGATGCAGGTGCGTCCACTATGTGATTACCCACGAGCGGGGTTCTGACTGCCCCTTCCGCTTCTGGTTTCGATACAGCACGATAAAAGGCAACCAAACAAAACCTACTAGTTCTTGCTCGCGCTAAGTTCGTGGACCATTTGCACGAGCGCGATGACATTATCGACTGGCGTTTCCGGAAGAATGCCGTGACCGAGATTAAAGATGTGACCGGGCCTTCCCGCTGCCTGATTGATGATCGCCTGCGCCTGACGGCGCAGATGC
>Ga0070682_100000524_pt1 | contig 23980 bp, 22 predicted proteins | sample KBSC63LmetaG_FD_64668 | JGI IMG/M metagenome (GOLD analysis project Ga0070682, IMG submission 64668) | Corn rhizosphere microbial communities from Kellogg Biological Station, Michigan, USA - KBS C6-3L metaG | ecosystem: Host-associated > Plants > Roots > Rhizosphere | place: USA: Michigan...
CCGCTGTCCACACCACCGGTAATCCCGTAACGGGCACCGGCAGCCGCGCCTTTTTTGTAAACGAATCGGGCGTGATGTATTACAACACGACCGCAACCGCCCCCACGTGTACCGCGGACGACGCGCGTACTGTAACTGGCACGGTCCTCAACTAAACCACCCTCACGGGATCATCCTCTTTACCTGCGGGGGCGAGTCTGAATCGCCTCCGTAGCTTTTTACTAATAGAGCTTCGCGCGAGCCTGTGGGAGCTCATTTCGGTAAGAGTTGAATGCGTTGAAAAGCTTTCTTCCTCAAAGGAGCAAAAAAGCATGACCCGCAAAACCCAGAGAGGCTTCTCGTTAATAGAGCTGCTCATCGTGGTGGCTATCATCGGAGTGATCGCCGCCATCGCAATCCCGAATCTGCTGGCGTCAAGACGCGCGGCTAACGAATCCTCGGCCCTCGCTTCCCTGCGCATCATCGGCAGTAGCGAAGCAACCTATCAAGCAACAGCAGGCGGCGGCCAATACGGCGATTTGGCAGCCCTTACAAACCAGAAACTTGTTGACGATGTTGTCGGCGCCGCGAGTATTGGCGGCGGCACACCTAAGAGCGGATTTCTTTTTTCAGCAGAAAACGTCAACGGAGCGAATGTGCCTGCATTTGACGCGAAGACTCAACCCTCAGTTCACACATCCGTGAGCAATATTAGTGGTACCGGCAGCCGGAGTTTCTTTGTCAATGAAGCCGGTGTTATGTACTACAACACCACAGACACGGCGCCAACCTGCACCGCTACTTCGGCACGCGCAGTAACTGGAACGTTCCTCAACTAGTATCCCCAAAACGTTGTCGGCCACTCGGATCGAACAGGGTTCAAGAGTGCCGGCAATTCCTCACACATTTATTATTTTGACTACCGCCTGCTGGCGGGTTTTTTGTTTCTGGTCGCCGTGATTCGAAAGGATAGCTAACTGGTCTTGTTTGGAGTTCCGCCTTGAGGCGGGTTCCAAAGCGTAGTCCATTCAAAGCCCGGCGGAAGGTGAAACTCCAAAACCCGGCAGCACCCAGAATGAAATTGACCAGTCATCCAAGAATTATTTCGTTTCGAAGATTTACGAGGTGCGATAAAGTAAGCTTCCAGCTGGCAGCACGCATGAATCAAACAGTTTCCGATACTCCCAACTCTAACAACGCAGACGTACGGCCCGTACGTGGCAGCAACTCAACCGTCTCCAGAATTGGCACGATTGCGCGAAATGCGTTTCGTGAAGCTGTGCGAGATCGCGTGCTGTACAACCTGGTTCTGTTTGTGCTTTTGCTGACGGCCGGTGCGATCTTTCTTGGCGAACTGTCAGGCGGGCAGGAAGCCAAAATTATTGTCGATCTCGGTCTCAGCTCGATCCTGCTGTTTGGTGTTTTCATCGCGATATTCGTGGGCGTGGGTTTAGTGCACAAGGAAATTGAGCGCCGAACTATTTACGCCATTCTTTCGAAGCCAATTGGCCGCGGCGAATTTCTGCTCGGCAAGTATCTGGGTTTGTGCCTTACACTGCTGGTAAATGTTTTAGTGATGGGCACGGGTGTTTCGCTCGCTTTGCTCTACGTAAAACGAGGCTGGGATCCGCTGGTTATCCGCATTTGGCCGGCGATACTGCTGATCTATCTCGAGTTGGCGATTTTGACTGCGGTCGCCCTGTTGTTTTCGTCATTCTCTTCCCCAGCGCTTTCGGCTCTACTCACTTTCTTCGTTTTCATCGCCGGCCACTTCAGTGCTGACTTAAAGACTTTTGCCGCCTCTCTCGGCGGAACTGCCGCGCGCTGGTTCTTTACCGGTTTGTATTACCTGTTACCGAACTTCGCTAACTATAGCCAAATCACTCCAGCTGCTCACGGCTATGCGCCGGGCGCCACCACTCTGCTTGTGGCGCTCCTTTACGCAACGCTCTATGCCGGCGTGGTTCTCGCCGCCGGCACACTGGTATTCAATCAACGCAATTTCAAATGACGATGCAAACCGACGCGATTGTTATCGCCAAAACCGCTCAGCGCGCCCGCACGATGGGGTTAGCGTCGGTGCTCCTCTTGGGCGCTATTGGCGTTGTCTTGCTGGCGCGTTGGATCGACGCTCATCCGCAAACGCCCGTCATCGCCACAGCGCAGGAGGATCTGTACGTCAAGCCCGGTACCGCAAAGAGTTTGACTCTCGCCTTCAACGGTCTCGCCGCCGATTGGTACTGGATGCGGTCTCTTCAATATGTAGGCAGGAAAGTGCTGCGATATCAAGATTCGAATCCAGGCCAGTTGTCGCTAAAGGATCTTAGCGATCTCGATCTACGAATACTCCCTCCGTTGTTGCGGCTTTCAACCACGCTCGATCCGCAGTTCATCGCGCCCTATGAATTCGGCGCTATGATCCTGCCGACCTTTAACAACGAAGAGGCAATCGCGTTGTTGACCTATGGGATAGAACAAAACCCAAAAACGTGGCGTCTGTATCAACACCTCGGTTACGTCTATTGGCAGAGTGGGAATTATCAAAAGTCGGCTGACCTTTATAGCGCCGGCGGAAGACTCCCGGGTGCTCCTTCATGGATGTCGGAGATGGGTGCGCGCATGACGCTCGAAGCTGGATCTCGCGAAGCAGCACGGCAGATGTATCAGCACCTTTACCAGGAGTCCAGCGACGAGTTTGTCAAACAAATGTTGTTGCGTCGAATGCTGCAGGTTGATTCTTTTGAACAGAGGGAGATCATTCGTCGCGCGCTCAAAGAATACTCGACCCGAAATGGAAAGTGCCCAACCTCCTGGAAAGATATCGCTGGTACCTTGCTTCCGCATCTTCGACTCGAACCAAATACCGGCGCGCCATTAGATCCTGCAGGCACAGCCTACGTACTGGTTAAAGGCGGCTGCGAGGTCGACGTCGATCCACGTTCGCAGGTGCCTTACCGCTAGGTCGACGTATGAAACTGCGGCTCCGATCGCGCGAAAAAGTTGAGCAAAAGACGAAGCAGGCAACCTACTACGGTCCTTTTGCACAGCCGTCTTATCGTCTATAAATAAACTTAAAGTTAGAGGGTCCTTGCTGAACATGACTTCCCCAAACCTCTCAACGAACGGAAACACCTCCGTCATCGAGATCGATAAACTTTCCAAAGATTACGACGTCGGCTTTTGGCGCAAACGAAAAGTGCGCGCACTCGACGGGCTTTCGTTGTCCGTAAAGCAGGGTGAAATTTTTGGTTTCCTGGGTGCAAACGGCGCAGGCAAGACAACCACGCTCAAGCTTCTCATGCGTCTGATATTCCCGACCGATGGCAGCGCCCGCATTCTTGGTCACGACATCATGGACGTCTCGATGCACAATCGCATTGGCTACCTTCCCGAGAATCCCTATTTCTATGACTATCTGACTGCCCGCGAGTTTCTGAACTTCTGTGGACAGATTTTCGGTTTGCCCAACACAACCCGTGATAATCGTTCACGAGAGTTATTACGGCGGGTGCGACTTGACGAAAGCAAATGGAACACGCAGTTGCGCAAGTTTTCGAAGGGCATGCTGCAACGTGTCGGCCTGGCGCAGGCTTTGGTTAACGATCCCGAAATAGTGTTTCTGGATGAGCCGATGAGCGGACTCGATCCAATCGGCAGACGCGAAGTGCGAGATCTGATTGCCGGGCTGCGCGGCGAAGGCAAAACAGTGTTCATGTGTTCGCACATTCTTTCAGACATCGAAGTCCTGTGCGACCGAGTTGCTATTTTGAAAGGCGGACGTCTCGCACAAGTTGGTTACCTCGACGAGTTACGTCAGCAGGTAAGCGGGAAAAATCTGGTAGAAGTACTGGTGAGCGGCGTAGATGAGACTACGCTCGCTAAACACCTGCCGGGCAAAACGGAATTTCAGTTAATGTCGACGCCGGCGGGTTTGCGCATTGAGGTGAACGACGAAAAAGACGTCGATGGCGTGTTGACTGCATTGCGCCAGACCAACGGAAAACTCGTGTCGGTGCAGCCTTTGCGACAATCGCTAGAAGAGTTATTTTTGAATTAGGACGCGGAAAAAAGCAGACGGCGACCTTGTGAGTGCTTACTTGAACTTAAATCCGGTGATTTCCATTTTGATGTTGGCGCGATCGTCCTTATCGGTCATTCCTTCAAGCATCACCCGCACGGTCATGCTTCGGTTATTTTCCAGCTCGCCCTGCCGGCTGTTGGGCAACACAACCATCGTGCGCTGATTAACAGCCTTGCCCTGGTGGTCCACAACCATTCCTTTTATTTCCAGCCCCGTTAGCGTTCGTCCGGAAAAATTGTGAACAATTGAGTTCAGGTTCATCACGATGTCGCCGAGAGCGCGCTTCGACTCGTACGCCTCGGGTTCATCAAGCACAATCTTTGATTGATACTCCGCAAATTCAGGTGAGCCTTGACGAATCGCAGCTTCAAGTTGAGGTTCGACTGTGCCGCCGCCACTCGCCTTCATCAAAAAATAAAACAGCGTGGCAATTGCGATTGCGGCTATCACCGCAACGACAATGATTATTGTGCGTCTGGAGTCGTCGGGATCGGAAACCTGTCGCTCAGAAGTGGCCATGAATCGGTGGGTTGATTTTAGTGCGCTGGAATCCACTTTTGCAATGTCTGTAATCGTCCCGTCCCCAATCAATTCGCGCGAATTAGATCGTTAGACACGGACTCCTCGGGAATGTTTCCGAAAAGTTCTTTAGACGGACCGTCCAGGTAAGGCCCGCCGCTTGTCCTGCAACAAGCGATTCACGAGCTCTTCGAGTTCGGAGTAGTTGATCGGCTTGGTCACGTACGCGTCGCATCCGGCATTCAACGCGTCGTTATGAAAGTCGGCGGTGTCGTGTGCCGAGACCGCAACGATCGGCACGTTTCTGAATTCCGGATCGCTGCGAATTTCTCGAGTCGCGGCCAGTCCATCGATGATCGGCAGGCTTAGATCCATCAAGATAATTTCAGGATCTATTTCGCGGGCCAGCTGCACTGCTTCTTTTCCGTTTGTTGCTTCGACCACGTGGAACCCGCTCATTTGCAGTAGATGCCGCATCATCTGCCGGTTGTCTTCGGTGTCCTCAACCAACAGGACGGTGGGTAAACCACTTTCATACTTCACGTTACAATTTCCTTGATTGACGAATTCAGTAGCGGGATTCACGTCGGATGCGCCTCCGCGGATCGAATAATGGCTGTATCACTAGAATACGCAGGCCTTTTTTGCTAAGATCGCGCACCGAAATACAACATAACGCATCCCCCGTCGAGTTTAATCAATACACTTCGCTGGCTCCCCCAACATAGCCTGAAGGAGTTAGGGGTCATTGCCCTCGAAGCCAGATGAAGCCGCTAATATCAGAATCGCATGACGACGACGCTCTGCGTCTCCTCGGACGGGCCTCCGTGCAGGTCGTGCACGATCTCAAGAATCAGTTGAACGGTCTCAAACTCTATGCCACGTTTCTCAAGAAGCGTTTGGAGAAGAGTCAGCCTGCTTCGGAAGAGTTGACGACGATCACTAAACTGATCGCCGGACTTGATCGTATGGCGACAGACGTTTCGCTAATCACACAGTTAGCGCGTCCATTGCAGCTTAAGAAACAACCGGAAACTGATCTGGAAAAACTTGTGCGCGAGATTGCGATCGGCCTGAACAGTGATATCGCGGCGAACGGAACGGAGTCGCCAGCGCAGATCCTGGTTAACGGTCCTGAGACGAGGCTCGCAGGTGAATTCGATCCGCTGCTGCTGGCCGATGCCTTTAAATGGATTTCGCTAAGCGCAATGAAACTGAATGCTAAGGCGCCGGCGAGTTCGCTGCAGATTAGGTTAAAACACGATCGCGGTGCGTCCCATACGAACGGCGTGATCGAGTGGCCGGTTGTTGATTCGTCTGATCACGATCCGTTTCATTCGTTGGCGGGCAGTAATGAACTTCAACTCTCGCTCGCAGCCAGAATAATCGAAGCTCACGGCGGCAGCGCGTCGCGCGAGAATGGTGCGTTATGCGTGCGTCTGCCTTTAGACAACGCCTGAGAATACTAACAGAAAAACTTTACTGGGTTTTCAAGGAGGACGATAGGAGTGGAAAACAAGGACGTGCGCATTCTGGTAGTCGATGACGAACCAACCATCGCCGATTCGCTAAAGCAGAATTTGGCCGAGGAAGGTTACCTGGTCGACTCCGCTGCCACCGGTACTGACGCGATTGAGCTGTTTGATCAGGGTGGGCATCACATCGCGATCTGCGACCTGCAGCTGCCCGACATGGACGGCCTCGACGTAGTCAGACATATCAAAGACGCCAAGCCGCTAACCGAGGTAATCGTGTTGACTGGTCACGGCTCGGGACCGAGGGCATTCGAAGCGAGTAAGGCGGGCGCGTTTGATTTTGTCGAGAAGGGCAACTTTGAATTCGAAACGCTGTTGCGGCGGATCCAGAATGCCTTGAAGCAACGCGAGCTGCTCACTGAAAACGCGAACATGCGCCGCCAGCTTTCGACGCGCTCCGAATATTTCAACATCATCGGCTCGTCAAAAGCGATGCAGACGATCTATGAAACCATCGAGTCGGTCGCGAAGTCTGACGCGAACGTGTTGATTGTTGGCGAATCCGGAACCGGCAAAGAGCTCATAGCCAATGCGATCCACTACAACTCGTTGCGCGCGCGCAAGCCGTTCATCAAAGTTAACTGCGCCGCACTGCCGAAGGAGCTGATCGAATCTGAATTGTTTGGTCACACCAAGGGTGCCTTCACCGGTGCTCACGCCGACAAGGAAGGGTTGGTGCAACACGCAGCCGGCGGCTCGTTAATGCTCGATGAAATTGCCGAGATGCCGGTGGAACTGCAGCCAAAATTGCTGCGCGTGCTGCAGGAACGCAGCTACCGAAAAATAGGCTCTGAAAAGACTTATGCCGTTGACTTTCGTTTAATATCCTCGACAAATCGGCCGCCGGCCGACGCTATCCGCGACGGCCTGTTGCGCGACGATCTCTTCTACCGTATCTCCACGATCACGATTCACGTGCCGCCGTTGCGCGACCGCAACGAGGACATTCAACTTCTAACCGAACATTTCCTGCACATGTATGCGCAGAAATATGAACGGTCAATCGGGGCCGTGTCGCAGGCGGCCTATCAACGGCTGTTTGGACATGCCTGGCCGGGCAACGTTCGCGAGTTGCAGAACGTGATCGAACGAGCGGTGTTGTTGGCCAAAGCAAACAAGATCGAGCCCGTTGATTTACCATTTGATAATGGCACGTTGCCGGAAGGGACTCAGGCGGGTACGGGTTGGGACGTGCCACCCAATATGACGCTGGAAGACATCGAGCGCCTCGTTATCGAGAAGACGCTGCAACGCACTGGCGGAAACAAACAAGCGGCGGCTAATCTGCTCGGCATTTATCGACCGCGTCTTTACAGCAAGATCAGGAAGTACAATATCGACGTAACAGCGCTGGTTTCAGCCTAGTGCCCTAATCTAGAATGCCCTGCTCAGGATCTGAAATCACCAGTTTCAGATCCTGATTTGTTAGTCTGAACATCACAACTGAATTACTCCACGCGTGCTGCCAAACACAAATTCAGACCGGGAGCGGTAGCGACCGGGTTAAGGTACAGGCAACACTCAACTTTCGAGTGCAGAAGTGGCCCGACCGCCTGTTTGACTTCCGGCAACGGCGCGCTTGAATTGGGCGACGGGACCCGGTCGCTACCGCCTCCCCGGTTCTGAATTACTCGACCCACGACATGGAACTGTGCTACCAAACACAAATTGAACCTTAACGGAAGCGTAGAGAGTTATATCCCCCCAGCATGAAGGCTGCAAAGATTTACCCGCAGGCGAATGGCCGTTTGCAAAGTATTGACGCGTTGCGCGGCGTCGCTGCGCTAGGCGTGGTCCTCTACCACGCGGTAATGCAAACGACGAGCGCGGTCCCCACCAACATCATTTTTCACTGGCCGGTTAGAGGTCTGCAATTCCTCAGCTCCTTTGGTTACGTCGGAGTTTTTCTATTCTTCGTCATCTCCGGATTCTGCATCCACCTGCAATGGGCAAAAACGCGCGCCGGCGGACAGCAACCGCAAATTCGCTTTGGCAGTTTTTGGCGACGCCGTTTTCTTCGTCTGTATCCGCCTTACTTGATTGCTTTCGGCTTGTTCATGCTGATGGCCGCGCTCTCAACCGGCATCAACGTCACCCACTTTTTTGTGTACGACGTCGTGATGCACTTGTTGATGTTGCACAATCTCGATCCTAATACCTGTTACAGCATTAACGGCGTCTTCTGGACACTTGCCATCGAGGAGCAACTCTACCTCGCTTACTTTCTGTTGCTGTTTCTGCGCACTCGCTGGGGTTGGGGCCCGACGCTCGTCATCTGTGCGGCCGCGCGGCTGGCGTGGTTTGGCTTTAGTCACGCCGCCTGGGTTACGACCGGGACGGGCATTCCGGTGCCTGAAGCTGCCGCGTCCCACTGGTTAACGTGGGCGCTCGGCGCGCTGGCGGTTGAGAACGCGTTCGGGTTGGTCAAACTGCCGCGCTGGTGTCGTAACGTTTGGCTCGGTCTGGCAGCGGTGGTTGCGGCTTCGGCTACCTCAATGATTCTGCCTAACACGCAAAAGGACACCTTTGCGCACACGCTGGCGTGGATGCTGATGCATCCGGTGTGGGGCTTTGGTTTCTTCGTTCTCGTGAATCGTGCCGTGCACGCTGAACAAACGTGGGCCAGAAATCGACGGAAACGCGCCCGGACGATCGGTGGCATTAACTTTAATAAGCTGATTCCGCGACTAGTGGGAGCAATGGCCTTTGTCGGGTTGTCTTCCTATTCGCTTTACCTGACTCACGAGCTTGTAATAATGCAGTCGTATTCGTTTACTAATCACAGCTGGCATCCAGTGATGAACACGCTCCTCATCGTCGTCCCTGCGACCGTACTTTTCGCCTGGATTTTTTTCCTGCTCTGCGAGAAACCGTTTATGCGGAAAACCGAAAGCAGCCGGCAGAAGTCAGAAACCAGAACTAAGAAAGAGCGGGGGCAAGCCCGCCTTCCTGAGCCTGACCTGTTCGCTGTTGACCTACCAATCGCCGATTAAACGGCGCACAAGTAGGGAATCAGCTCACGAGTGGGGAAATTGATTGAGCGGCTCACCAGTGGGGAATTAATAAAGTTCTGGAAAACCTCTCAGGTCAGGAAGGGGGCCTGCCCCCGCTCTTTTTCTGCTTACTGCCTTCTGCTTACTGCTTACTGCTTACTATTCATACCAGCTCATACGTAGCAACACTCGTCGGCGTCTCGAAACACCTGACCTTGTAGATCTGAACGCGCTCGTCTCCAACCTTCGCCGCCACGCGTTCCAAAACATATCTCGCCAGATTTTCAGCGGACGGCTGAAGCTCAACAAACGGATCGAGTTCATTGATATTGCGATGATCGAGATACTGAACTACCTCATCGGCCGCCGCTTTCAACTCAACGAAATCAACCAGCAAGCCGATGTTATCCAGTTCCCTGCCGCGCGCGTAAATCTCGATGCGGTAGTTGTGGCCGTGCAGATTTTCGCACTTCCCTTTGTAGCCGCGCAGTTGATGCGCGCTCGAGAAGTTTCGCTCAATCATCACTTCGAATTGTCCGGGCATTCGGCTCTTACTCTCCCTGGTTCTGTTCCATCTTTTTGCGCAGGCTGAGCGGACGCATGTCCGTCCACACTTCCTTGATGTAAGCGAGACACTTTTCTTTGGTGCCTGTCTTCCCTGCGTCATTCCAGCCGAGCGCATTCTCTCGATCGGCCGGCCAAATTGAGTACTGCTCTTCGTGGTTAATCACTACCTTGTAGATCCTCGGGTCTTCTTCATCATTTGGATTCATCAAAATGTTCCTTTGGTAGGACAGGCATTCTTGCGTGTCTGTTTTATCGCGCAACGGCCGCACTGACTTCGAACATCCGGGTTAACTCATTAATGTCTGACGTGACTCGACACTGAGGCAAACTCTTCAAAAACAACCGACCGTAGCTTTTAGTTTTCAACCGCGGATCCAACACTGCCAGTACTCCGCGATCCGTAGTGCTTCGAATCAAACGTCCGAGACCCTGCTTCAAACTGATGATCGCCTGCGGCACACTGTATTCAAAAAAGCTCGAGCCGCCTTCGTCTTCAATGTAACGCTGGCGCGCAGCTACTATCGGATCCGTCGGCACTGCAAACGGCAACTTGTCGATAATCACACAGGATAACTGCTCGCCGCGCACGTCAACTCCCTGCCAGAAACTGGACGTCGCAAACAGCACCGCGTTCGGCGTTTGCCGGAATTGTTCAAGCACCCGTCCCTTCGAGGCGCTGCCCTGCAGGAAACAGGGATACTCGATCTCCGGCATCGCCAGATCGTACAGCGACTGCATGCCGGCCAAACTGGTGGACAAAACGAACGCGCGACCTTCTGTGGCGTTGACGATTTCGATGACTTGTTCGGCCGCCGCTTCCGCCCATTCGCGTGAACGAGGATCGGGCATTTTCGAAGGCAAATACAAGATTGCCTGGCTTTGATAATCGAAACTCGATTCGGCAATCAAATCGGAGGCTGAGTTGAGGCCCAACCGTTCGCGAATGAACGCGAAGTTGCCGGCGCTCGAAAGCGTGGCCGAAGTCAGCACCACGGTGTCGGTCTTTTCGAACAACTTATCTTCAAGAAGACCGGACACATCGATCGGCGACGCACGCAAAAAGAAACCTCGTCCGCGGCGTTCGGTCCAATAAACAAACGTCTTGTCGCCGCCGGTGACGATGAACTGCAAGTCAAATTTTGTTTGCCTGATTCGTCGCACCAGGTTTTCGATTTCCGGCGGTTTCTCCTTAATTGCATCTAGGGTTGTTTCCAAACGCGATAGCGCGCCGTCCAATGCAACGTAAAGATCGCCAAGCGGCGTCGCTTGCAGTTCGCCGCCGGAACCTCGTTTGGCAAACGTGCCCGGCAGGATAGGGTAACGTCCTTCAGTCCCGCGCCCTTCGCGAAATCCCATCCAAAGGTCTTCGGCAAAACGCATGACGCGCGCCGAGGTCTTCGTAACCTCGCGATCCGTCGCCGCGTCTTCATACGACACCGCACCCACATCGCGAATCAAGTCGTCAAACTGGTAATTGGAAACCTGTGTGCCGAAATATTCGGAAGCGACATCTTCAATCAAGTGTGCTTCGTCCAGGATTACGGCGGTGTAATCAGGTAGCACGCTGCCGTACATGCTGTTTCGCAAAGCGAGGTCGGCAAAAAACAGGTGATGGTTGACGACGACGATGTCGGCGTCGATCGCGCGTTGGCGCATGCGCGTGATGAAGCACGCGTCAAAGTCGAGACACTTTTGACCCAGGCAAGTCTCTGAGCGGGCGTCGATGTGACGCCAGAACGAAAGTGATTCCGGCAGGTTTGAAAGCTCGGCACGATCACCTGTTTCGGAACTCTTCGACCAGTGCAAGACGTCGTCGAAGTAATCAACTTCATCGAGTCCATCGAGCACGGGCGAGTCTTCGGCGCGCCCGAGTCTCGTGAGGCAAACGTAGTTGCTGCGGCCCTTCATGTATGCGGCCTTAAAACTCCTGGGCAGCACGTTCTGAAGAAAAGGAATGTCCTTTTCCATTAATTGTTCCTGCAGGTTTTTCGTGCCGGTGGAAATGATTACGCGCCCACGACCGCCCAGTGCTGCCGCAACTGCAGGAACCAGATACGCGAGCGTCTTGCCTGTGCCGGTGCCGGCTTCGACGATGAGATGTTTGCGATTTTCGAAAGCGCGCATCACCGCTTCGGCCATGGCGATCTGCCCGGGTCGGTGTTCGTATTCAGGATGCGCGTTTGCGATTAGGCCTTCAGGCCCGAAGATTTCTTCCATTGGAACTCAAACCAAATACTAAAACATCTCGAGAAGTCAAAAACTCAAGCCTTTGGAGTGCGGTGACCTGTCACCGCTTTGTCTTCGCGGCGACCTGTCGCCGCGCTCTTACTTGCGATTAACCTGTCACCGGCTGCGACAGGTCGCAGCCTGCAAAAGCGGTGACAAGTCACCGCACTCCAAAGGCTTGAGCTTTTTGTGACTTGAGTTTATGCATTCATCGCTTCGGGGTGTCGTTTCAGACGTTTCGCGTACAGCGGAAAGCGCGCGCTCAATTCCGTCACGCCCTGTCGCACTTTGTTTCGCACGTTTTCGGACTCCGGCGCGTGAATCACTTCCGCAATTAACCGTCCAATTTCCCGCATCTCGTCTTCTTTCATCCCGCGGGTGGTAACCGCAGGCGTACCGATGCGCAAACCCGAAGCTACGAAAGGTTTGTTCTGATCAAATGGAATCGTGTTTTTGTTAACGGTGATGTTCGCCGCTTCCAAAGCTTTTTCCGCGACTTTGCCGGTAATGCCTCTGCCGTCCATCCAGACGTCGACCAGCATCAGGTGATTGTCAGTTCCGCCGGAGACGAGTCGCAGACCGTGCGACTGCAACTCGGCCGCGAGCGCCTTTGCGTTACTGAGTACCTGCCGCTGATATTCCTTGAAGTCGTCCCGCAGCGCTTCACCGAATGCCACCGCCTTCGCCGCAATAATATGAACGAGTGGACCGCCCTGCACGCCTGGGAACAACTTTCGATCGATCTCTTTCGCGTGTTCCTCTTTGCAAAGGATTAAGCCACCACGCGGGCCTCGCAGCGTCTTGTGGGTTGTGGTTGTTACGTAGTCGGCGTGCGATACCGGCGATGGATGCAGGCCAGCAGCGACCGGGCCGGCGATGTGGGCAATGTCCGCAAACATCCGCGCGCCTATACTCTTCGCAATTTCTCCGATGCGTTGAAAGTCGATAATTCGCGGATAGGCTGAAGCACCACAAACGATCAGCTTCGGTTGATGTTCTTCTGCCAGGCGCTGCAATTCGTCGTAATCGATTTGCTCGGTTTCGCGTGATACGCCGTAGTCAGCCACTTTGTAACTAATGCCGGAAAAATTCATCGGATGTCCATGCGTGAGGTGACCGCCGTGCGACAGATTCATACCGAGGATCTGATCGTTATATTGAATCGCCGCAAGGTAAACCGACATGTTCGCCTGCGCGCCGCTGTGTGGCTGCACGTTCGCATGTTCGGCGCCGAAAATTTGCTTGGCGCGATCGATCGCCAATTGCTCAACCACGTCAGTCCATTCGCAGCCGCCGTAGTAACGTTTCTTCGGATAGCCTTCGGCATACTTGTTTGTAAAGACAGATCCGGCGGCTTCAAGCACTGCTTCGCTCACGAAATTCTCTGAGGCAATCAACTCCAGGCCATTGGCCTGACGCGCGACTTCGTTGTCGATAGCGGTGGCTACCTCGGGATCAACTTCCGCGAGTGGTGCATTTCTTGAATCGGTCATTCGTTTACCTTTCAAAATATTTAAGCAGAAACATTCAAGTGACAGCCTCTCTGGGTTAGGAAGGGGGCCTGTCCATACTCAGGTTGACTGGCATTCAATGCCAGGCGGGGGCAGGCCCCCTTCCTGACCCAGAGACATTCAACTTGAATGAAACCTCGGGCCTACTTGCCTTCTGCCCTCTGCTTCCTGCCTTCTGCTTCCTGCCTTCTGCTTTCTGCCTTCTGCCTTCTGCCTTCTGCCTTCTGCTTTCTGCTCCCTGCTCACCGCTCACTGCTCACTGCTCACTCCTCACCGCTTCTATTTTTTCCACGCGCTCCTGGTGTCGTCCGCCTTCGAAATCGGCGCCGAACCAGGCACGCACAATCGCCGGAATCTGTCCCGCCGGCGTAGTGCGCGCGCCAATCGCCATTACGTTGGCGTCGTTATGTTGTCGCGCCAGCCGTGCTGTTTCTTCGGACCACGCAACTGCCGCTCGGACGCCCGCAATCTTGTTTGCAGTAATCGCCATACCGGTGCCGGAACCACAAACGAGCACGCCCTGGTCTGCCCGTCCCTGTGCCACTTCTTCAGCGACCCGGCGTGCGTAATCAGGGTAATCAACAGAGTCTTCGGAAACCGTGCCGAGGTCGTTGACCTGCAGTCCGAGCTCAGCCAGCAGAGGCTTGAGGCGCTCCTTTTCAGCGTAGCCTGCGTGATCACTCGCGAGCGCAATCTTCATTATTAGACTCCGTAAAAATTTTGGAAGTTGGCAGAGGTCGATGTTACATCACGCTAACAGTGGTCGCAACGACGAACCCTATCTGCAGATTAGACGGATTACACAGAACGTAATCAGCATGACTAAGAAGCGCATACAAATTGCGGATCGAGATTTTTCTGTGTAATCGCTGCAATCTGCTGATGCCGCTTTTCCTACATTGCGTTAAGTTTTTTGCTAAGCGAGAATGGCTGGCAGTAGTCAAAATCAGGAAAGCCAATCAAAACTAAATGCGCTGGTCACAATTTTTTATCCCCACGCTCAGGGAAGATCCCGCCGATGCCGAAGTGGTGTCCCACAGACTATTGCTGCGCGCGGGTCTAATCCGCCAGCTAGGCGCCGGAATTTATTCTTATCTGCCTTTGGCCCAGCGCGTCGCGCTTAAAGTGACGGCAATCCTCCGGGAAGAAATGAACCGCATCGGCGGCCAGGAATTTTATTTGCCCGCGCTGCATCCGGCTGAGATTTGGAAAGAGTCTGGCCGCTGGGATGCAATTGGCGACGACATGTTTCGCCTCAAGGATCGCAAAGATGGCGACATGTGCCTGGGCATGACGCATGAAGAAGTCTTTACGACGATCGCGCGAAACGAACTGCGTTCATACAAGCAACTCCCACAGGTTTGGTATCAAATCCAGGTAAAGTTTCGCGATGAGCCGCGCCCAAAATCCGGTCTCATGCGGCTGCGTACTTTCACAATGAAAGACGCGTACTCGTTTGATATCGATGCGAACGGCCTCGACAAATCTTTTGCCGATCAACGCGAGGCCTACAAACGCATCTTTACTCGGTGCGGCATTCAGTTTTCGATCGTAGAAGCGTCTTCCGGTTCGATGGGTGGTTCTGAGTCGAATGAATTCGTGGCGAAGACTGACGCGGGGGAAGATCTGATTGCGAGTTGCGCCAACTGCGGCTACGCGGCAAATCTCGAGAAAGCGACTTCACGCTTGAGTCCGATTAAGGATTTGGTTGGACCCGATGCGCCGGAAGAGTTTCCGACGCCAGGGGTTCGCACGATTGAAGATTTGGAACGCTTCAACGGCGGCGCTAAGGCGAACGCACAAATAAAAACCCTCGTGTATGTGGCGACGATCGAGAATGAACCGCGACCGGTTTTGGCCCTGGTCCGAGGCGATCATCAACTCCATGAAACCAAGCTTGCAGACAACCTCGGCGCAACAGCTGTTCGTGCCGCTCATGCGGAAGAAATTCGTGAACTACTGGGCGCGAGTGCTGGCAGTCTCGGTGGAGTTGCGGCACGCGAGCGCGTGAAAGACTTAAGGATCATCGCCGATCTCGCATTGCAGGGTCGCTCTAATATGACCACTGGCGCCAATAAAGATGATCATCACCTGCGCGGCGTCGATGTTCAGCGCGATATTCGGCCCGACCAGTGGGCTGATCTTCGCGGCGTCGGCTCCGGTGAAGGCTGCCCGCGTTGTGATGAGGGCACGCTTGAAGTCTTCAAGGCGATGGAGATCGGTCACATTTTCAAACTCGGAACGAAGTATTCTCAGTCGATGGGGGCCACGGTGTTGACTGTGGAAGGCAAGCCGGTGCCAATCGTCATGGGAAGTTATGGCATTGGTGTCGAACGTATCATCACGGCCGCAATTGAGCAGCATCACGACACCGACGGCATTATCTGGCCGAAAGCGCTCGCGCCATTCGACGTGATCGTTACAATTACGAATACCAAGGACGAAAAACTGCGCGAGGCTGCGGACAAACTGTACAAGGATTTGCAGCGAGCGGGTCTCGATACGCTTTTAGACGATCGCGACGAGCGCGCCGGCGTAAAATTCAAGGACGCAGATTTGATCGGAATTCCCTACCGCATTACGCTTGGCAAAAAAGTAGCGGAAGGCGTGGTTGAACTTTTCGAAAGAGCGACGAAAACCAGCGAGGACGTAAAACTGAGCGACATCGTTGTGCGCGTTCAGAGCCGCGCGCTTGCCGGATTGTGACTGATCTAAGCGCCAAAGGCGCGAATGTAATAGCCTGGGGCATGGCCCCAGGGAATGGCGTGACTTCCTAATCAGCGCTGAAAGCGCGAAATACTTCTGGCGGTCTGGTCTCTAATCTTGATGACGCGCCTTCAGCACTCGGTAACCTGACTCGTTCCCTGGGGCGCTGCTCCCGGGCTTTTGCATTTCGCGCCTTTGGCGCCTGAAGGCAAAACCTGCTACGGATATGAGACAAGCGAGTCTTACTTCATGAAGTTCCTCTGCCTTTTATTCCTGTCCCTTCTTCATGTGCCTGCGATCCAATCGCAAGACCTGCTCCCCGAACTTGTCCGCCGTATAAAACCCTCAGCCGTAGCCATCGAGACCTTCGACGTGCGCGGTGAAAAACTTGCCCGCGGCAGCGGTTTTTTCATCGACGCCGATCGCATCGTCACCAACCGCCACGTTATTGATAACGCCTATCGCGCCGAGATTCATTCGTATAACGGCCGCGTTTACGCAGTTAAGGGTGTGACTGCCGTCGACGCCGAAGGCGACCTGGCGATATTGCGCGTCGATGCCGCAGCCGATCAGGTTCGCCCGCTTTCCCTCGATCGCACCTCGCCGCAGGAAGGCGAAAGCGTGGTGGTAATCGGCAACCCCTTTGGGCTCGAGGGCAGCGTTACGAACGGAATCGTTTCCGCGGTGCGCGATATTCCCACCTTCGGCAGAATCATTCAGATAACGGCGCCGATATCACCGGGTTCCAGTGGCAGTCCCGTGGTGAACATGCAGGGCCAGGTAATCGGTGTGGCCACCTTGCAAATCACCGGCGGCCAAAGCGTGAACTTCGCGATTCCCTCGGAACGAATTTCTCAACTGCAAAACAGCGCCCTGATGTCGTTGTCAGAGCTGGTGGCGGCCACCGGGCGAAACAAGCGCGCGAAAGCTGTTCAGTCGTTTCGCGATGGACTTAGTTTTTTGTCGAAAGACGATTGCGAACGAGCGCTGCCTTATTTCGAGAAGGCGGTGGAGTCAGACAACAACTACGCCGAGGCGTGGGCGCAGTCCGGCTTCTGTAAAGAGAAACTGGGGCGGCATGCCGAGGCGATCGAGGCCTCAAAAAAAGCGGTCAGCCTGCGACCATCGGCGGAGTCGTATTTCAATATAGGCCTCGCAAATTATTACCTGAAGCAGTATCGCGAGGCGGCTGAGAGTTATCGTCAGGCGATTCGTCTTGATCCTTATAACGCTGCCGATGCCTACTATGCGCTCGGCCTTGTCTATCGCGATTGGAACCGGCCGGATGATGAAATCCAGGCCTATAAACAAGCGATACGTTTGCGTTCGGATTACACCAGCGCTTACGAAAGACTCGGCTCGCGCTATCTGAAATCGAAAAAGTATGCCGAGGCGATAGAGATTTTTAAGCAACTCACGCTAATGAAGCCGGGTGATGCGAACGCGCCGAACAGTATGGGCGAAGCTTATTTGGAGTCGGGAAAACTGCCTGAGGCAGCCGAGGCATTTAAGCAGGCGATTCGCTTGAAACCGGATTTTGGTCGTGCTTACTTCAACCTCGGTAAGTCGCAACTGGCGATGGGCAATCGCGATGCAGCGCTGGAGCAGTACAACATTCTGCAAAACCTCGATCAGGACTGGGCCGAGCGACTGAACAACCTCATCAATCCTTAATACTGAGAAGATACTGGGACCGCAATACTGGGACCGCGGGCATCCCGCCCGCAATGAGCGCGAAGCGCGAATACGTGTCCCATTGGAGCCTACGGACTTAGCTACCCATGCGGGCGAGACGCCCGCGGTCCCAGTATGCCACGCAGTTTTATTGCTCCGCTTCCGGGCTGGGCCACTTGCGGTTGATCAGACTAGCAACGAACCCAGCGCCGAATCCGTTATCAATATTCACCACTGTTACGTTCGACGAGCACGAGTTCAGCATCCCCAATAACGCCGCCACACCTCCAAACGAAGCGCCATAGCCAATACTGGTCGGCACCGCAATCACGGGTACTTTGACCAAACCGCCGACGACCGACGGCAGTGCGCCCTCCATCCCCGCCGCCACGATCGCCACACGCGCGCTTTGCAAAAGGGACCGCTCCGCTAGTACCCGATGGATTCCGGCAACACCCACGTCCCACACGCGCTTAACGCGATTGCCCATCGCTTCGGCAGTCAGCGCAGCTTCTTCCGCTACCGGTATGTCGCTGGTGCCGGCCGTTACCACCGCGATTTCGCCAACGCCAAGCTCAGTGTTGTCCCGTTGAATCCGGATCAGCCTCGCTGACTCGTGCCACTCTGCTTCGCTAATAACATTTCTGAGCTCGCCAAACGTGCCGGCGTCCGTGTGCGTGACTAAGACATTCGGCGCGTGCTGGATCAGACGTTCAACTATACCGACGATCTGTTGCCGCGTTTTGCCCGCGCCAAAAACAACTTCCGGAAAACCCTGCCGAGCGGAGCGCGAGTGGTCGACTCGAGCATAACCAACATCCTCGTATTGCAGATCAGTGATGCGGCGCGCAGCTTCGGCGCTGTCGAGCTCGTCATCTTTGTAAGCGGCGAGCAGTTGTTTAAGTTTCTCCAGATCCATGTTTGGCCGACTACTCTAACGCAAACCCGAACGCAGCGCCCAACCGCTCGCCATAAAGCGCGAGTCTTTGATCTCAAAATAATCGGTGTAATCTGCGAAATCCGCGGATTTCTTCCGTTGAGTTTGCACCGAATCTACCTGCCAAGTAATATTCAAACACGGGACAAACATGGAATTCACCCTTGCCATTACCGGCGCTTCCGGCTCAATTTACGCGCAACGAACCCTTGTTCACCTCGCGGCAAGTGGCGTCGTCGAACGCATAAATCTAGTCATGTCGGAGGCGGCAACGACTGTTGCCAAAGTTGAACTCGGCGTCGATTTGACTGACGGCGATCGCAGCTCAATCAATCGCTGGCTCGGTCTCCCTGAAAGCTCGCGGCTAATACATTTGCACCGGCTCGATAACATCGCCGCGCGGCCGTCTTCAGGTTCGCATCCGCAGGAAGGCATGGTGATCGTGCCTTGCTCGATGGGCACTTTGGGTGCAATCGCTTCGGGTGCCGGAACGAACCTGATTCATCGAGCGGCCGACGTTACGTTAAAAGAAAATCGCCGCTTGGTCATCGTACCTCGCGAAACTCCGTACAACGCAATTCATCTGGAAAACATGCTCCGCTTGTCGCGCGCCGGCGCGCACATCATTCCCGCAAGTCCTGGGTTTTATCATCGACCGCAAACCATTGAAGCGCTGGTCGATCACCTGGTGTTTCGTATTCTGGATCACCTGGGCGTGCCGCATTCACAAGCCACGCAATGGCAAGGTCTGCAGCAGCAAAAGAGCGAACTGATAACCGCAAGCGAAGACTAACTCATGGCAACCCTGCTGCGCGACGTGCGCACCACCTTCGAAATGATCAAGATCGAGCACACGCTCTTCGCGTTGCCGTTTGCATTCCTGGGTGCAGTACTCGCCGCTAACGGTTTGCCTTCGCTGAGGCAAATCATCTGGATCAGCGCGGCGATGGTCGGCGCTCGCTCCACCGCGATGGCATTCAATCGACTCGCCGACCGGCAAATTGATGCGCGCAATCCGCGAACTTCTAATCGGGCACTGCCCGCGGGTCTGCTGTCGGTGGGTTTCGTTTGGGCATTCACCGCTGTTTCGGCGACGCTCTTTTTCGTTGCCGCAGCAATGCTCAATCGCCTGACTCTTCTGCTGGCTCCGGTTGCGCTGGCTAGCGTCTTACTCTACTCATTCACGAAGCGCTGGACGTTGTTATCGCATCTGGTTTTAGGCTGGTGTCTCTCCATCGCGCCAACCGGCGCCTGGATCGCGGTGCGAGGGTCGCTCGACAGCCCGGTGCCCTTGCTGCTTTCTCTGGTAGTCATGTTGTGGACCGCAGGGTTCGATGTTCTTTACGCATGTCAGGATTACGACTTTGATAAGCGCATGGGGCTGCACTCGATACCAAAACGTTTCGGCATCGAACGCGCTCTACTCATTGCGCGACTGCTTCACGTCGCCGCGTTCCTGGCGCTGGTAGCCTTATACTTGCTTACACAACTCGGATTGGTTGCGATGGCTGGCGTGCTCGCCACCGCAGTTTTGCTCTTCTACCAGCATCGACTGGTTAAGGCGGACGATTTGAGCCGCCTAAACGCGGCCTTTTTTACTACTAACGCGTTCGTCAGCGTAATTCTGTTTGTCACCTTTGGCGGCGCGGTATTGATAAGGACCCTTTCATGAACTTTTCACACGATCGAATATTGACTGCGATAGCGGAGAAAGTCGCAAACAATGAACGACTCTCTTTCGCGGACGGTCTCGCTTTATTCGCCACTGAAGATTTGCCCGCGTTGGGCAAGTTGGCGGACAGCGTGCGCCGGCGCAAACACGGCCGCACTACATTCTTCAACGTTAATCGCCACCTCAATCCGACGAACGTTTGTTACGCCGATTGCAAGTTTTGCGGCTTCTACCGCACACCGCGGCAGCCCGATGCTTACACGCACAGTATCGACGATAGTTTGAAGGTCGCCGCCGAGGCCGTTAAGGAAGGCGCCACCGAGTTGCACATCACCGGGGGCTTGAATACGAAGCTGCCCTTTAGTTATTTCACCGATCTCCTGTCAGGCCTGAAACGACAGTTTCCTAAACTCCACCTCAAAGCCTTCACGATGGTCGAACTGGATCACTTCGCACATTTTTACAAAATGGCTGATGAAGATGTGATCGGGCAATTGATCGCGGCCGGCCTGGATTCGTGCCCTGGTGGCGGCGCAGAAATTTTTCGCGAACCTACCCGTTCGATGATTTGTGCGCACAAGTGCGACGCCGATCGTTGGCTTGAACTTTCGGGCAAGGTCCACGCGGCCGGACTTAGAACTAACGCGACCATGCTCTACGGTCACATCGAGACGATGGAGGACCGAGTCGACCATCTATTGCGTTTGCGCGCGCAGCAGGACGTTTCGCACGGCTTTCAATGCCTGATCCCACTCGCGTTTTATCCGGAGAATACGCAGCTATCGCATTTGCCCGGTCCGTCAGGAGTCGACTCGCTTAAGACGATGGCTGTTTCGCGTTTGCTGCTCGACAACTTCGATCACATCAAGGCTTACTGGGTAATGCTCGGCAAGCGTCTCGCGCAGGTCGCCCTGCATTACGGCGCCAATGACATTGACGGAACAATCACCGACGGCGGTGAGCTCTCCGAAAGTTATTCGATCGAATCGAACAACGAAGTGAAAATGTCTCGCGCAGAGTTAGTTAACTTGATTGAGGATGCCGGCTTCGCTGCCGTCGAGCGAGACACGGTCTACAATCCAATCGAGCGCAGCAATCTGAGTCTCGTCTGATCCTAAAATCTGTTTAGTTAACGAAAAGTTTATGACCACAACCCTGGCTGAAACCCGAACGATTTCCGTAGCCCACTCGCCTGATTCTGACGATGCCTTCATGTTTTATGGGCTCGCGACTAACAAGCTCGACACTGGCGGTCTGACCTTTACACACGTTCTCAAAGACATTCAAACCTTGAACGAAGAGGCCTTCAAGGGCACTTACGACGTGACGGCTGTTAGTTTCCACGCCTACGCTTACATCTCTGATAAGTATTTACTGCTGCCCCATGGAGCATCGATCGGGGACAACTACGGACCCATTCTTGTTTCGCGCGCACCGATTGCCGCCTCCGAAATCTCTAAAATCAAAATCGCAGTACCCGGAACGCTGACCAGTGCATTTCTCGCATTGAGAATCTTTAATCGCGACTTTGAGTATGAGGTCGTACCGTTCGATAAGATCATCGATGCTGTGCAATCGGGAAAGTGTGACGCCGGGTTGCTCATTCACGAGGGACAATTGTTTTACGAGTCGATAGGACTACACAAGATTCTCGACCTGGGCGAGTGGTGGCATGAGCGCACCGGCCTGCCACTGCCCATGGGTGGGAATGTTATTCGTCGCGACCTCGGTCCCGAAATTGTGCGGCAAGTCTCGCGTTGCCTGCGAGACAGCATTCGCTACTCTCTCGAGAATCGCGAAGACGCCCTGGCGTACGCCATGCAGTTTGCCCGCGATATGGATGTCGCGCTGGCAGATCGCTTTGTAGCGATGTGGGTAAACGAATTGACTTTGGAATACACCGATCGTGGTCGGGAAGCCGTGAAGCGACTACTGAACGAGGGATTCGAGTTGGGAATTATTCCCAGGAAACCGACGGTCGAATTTGCGACTTGATTGGCTGGGGTGCGCGCGGCGGCGAGATGCCGCTCCGCCCAGAAGGAGCAGCTGCCGCCGCGCACATCATCGGTCACAAGCTTCCGATCAGGCTCCTCCCAAAGCTTGATCCTACGCCGTCCCATGAAGCAACGCGACCGCCCTGCGTTGCCTTCGCGCGTGCGCGCGAGGACCATGGGAAATTTCAGACGCTGCTGTTACCGACGTGAGGACCTGACTCATGCCTCTCGCTGTTTCACTGATACTTTTGCGCGGCGGCCATCCTGATCGTCCCACGTGCCGATCTCCGCTTCAATTGCGCATCATTAGCAGGAAGTGCTGAGGTAATTGCTCTGCGGCTAGCACCTTACATTAGATGCAAGGATTTTTGCAACTGTAAAATCGCGAGCGGGCGGTGGGGAGCTCGGGTTAACGTTCTTGGCAACATGACACCGCTTTTCGGGCATCTGAACGCCGACTAATTCGGGTTCAACATTTGTCGTAAGGAATTTTAAAATGACCTTCAAAAGCCTCGCCTTGGCTCTGTTTGCGATCTGCTCAATATTCACGATTTCCTCGAAAACGACCGCGCAGGAGGCACTCTCGAATTCGGCTAGCCTGCCCCCGGCCGAGGTTGACCGCATCGTCAGAACATTTACCGCGAAGGAAGCTGAATTTCGCCGTGCGCTGAACGAGTACTCTTTTAAACGTGACGCAATTCTCCAAAGCATCGGCATGGGCGGACAGATCGTCGGCGAGTATCATCGCGTATCGACATTCACATTTGACGACCAGGGCAATCGCTACGAGAAAATAAGCTTCTTTCCGATGTCGTCCATGGCTGAGTCGGTTACGCAGGAAGACATTGACGACCTGGGAGGCATTCAACCGTTCGCCCTGGAACCTGCAAAAGTTCCCGAATACAATTTTCGATATGTTGGCAAAGATAAAATCGACGAACTCAGCCTCTACGTTTTCGATGTAACTCCGAAGGTGCTGCCGGATCCGAAGAAGTCAAAGGAACGTCTCTTCTCAGGCCGCGTCTGGGTTGAAGATCAGGATTTGCAGATTGTGAAAACACGCGGCAAGGGCGTGCCGGAAACCAAGAAAAACAAGTTTCCCACGGTGGAAACTTATCGCGAGCAGATTGATGGCCGTTATTGGTTTCCGACTTACTCCTATGCGGATGAAGAACTAGTGTTCGATTCTGGCGACGTGTTGCACATTCGCATGAAGGTTCGTTACACAGATTTTGAGATCGCGCGAGCGAAGGTCAGGATTATCGAGGTTGACCCTGACAAGCCGGCGCCGGCTCCCACGCCGCCTCGCAAGCCGTAGCTATTGCGCTCCAGGGGGACGCTACTTTTGAGCGAGTGCGTCCCCTACCAGTGCATGCACGCGGTTCACCAATTTCCTGACGTCCTCGTCCGTCGAACAATTCGCGGTTGAAACAGGCGCAAGCATAACCACCTCAATGACTCCGGGTCTGGCCTCTCCCGTTCCTTTTCCCATTAAATAGTCGGTGTTTTTGATCGCCAGGGGGACGATCGGAACTCCCGCCTCAACCGCCATATAAAAGGCGCCTTTTTTGAATGGCAAAAATTCA
>Ga0070682_100000525_pt1 | contig 23970 bp, 27 predicted proteins | sample KBSC63LmetaG_FD_64668 | JGI IMG/M metagenome (GOLD analysis project Ga0070682, IMG submission 64668) | Corn rhizosphere microbial communities from Kellogg Biological Station, Michigan, USA - KBS C6-3L metaG | ecosystem: Host-associated > Plants > Roots > Rhizosphere | place: USA: Michigan...
CATTGCGCCGAATCCTGTGAGAGGTAATTCATTTAAATTAAACACAACATCAGCTACATCAACAAAAATGGAAGTCGTGATATCTGATATGCAGGGAAGAATAATGAACAGGCAAACAATCTCGTTAACAGCCGGCTTCAACAGCGCCGACATAAATGTGAGCAACCTTTCCCCCGGAACTTACAATATCTATGGGATCACGGCTGGCGATAAATCCGAATTGATACGTTTTGTAAAACAATAAACTTACTATAGAAGAGTAGTGGGTCAGTATGAAATTTAATTTTCAGGCTTATGTCATTTTGCTTTTTCTTTTTTGCTTCGCCCAAAAAAGAAACAAATGCTTCGGCTTCGCTCAGCAGGCGCCCGAAAAAAATTACATCCTTTTTTCGTCCCGCACGTGCGGGATGATTTAGCTTTTGTACTACTGTGGCTTCGACATTTGTAATTCTACATCCAAGCGGAGATTGATGCGAAGATAGAAACGAGCACGTATGAGAGTTGATGGTTTGACTTTATCAGTACCTGTGTAAGGCGCATTATTTGGTTCGGTGCCGCCGAAGGCGGGATTGGTCCCGACATGTATGTCGGGATCCAAAGAAACAAATAGAGCGCCCCGATTGCAATCGGGGCTGTGGAGGCGAAAGCAGCAATTATTGAGACGCAAAAAAATCTATCGCAGTCCGCTAACTTCAAACTAACCCACTACCTATAGAAGGCAAATCCCGTCATTTGGCGGGATTTTTTTATTTTTGCACCCGGTGGATACAAAAGCTTACATATCGTCGGGCATACTCGAACAGTACTGTGCAGGTGCGCTTTCCGATACGGAAATGGCGGCTGTGGAAACCTATGCAGCCGAATATCCCGAGATCAAAAATGAGATCAACCGTATTGACGACGCGATAGAATCCTATGCCATGGCCAATCCCGTGAGACCAAAAGATTCGCTGAAGTCGAGGGTATTGCTGGCTGCTTATCAAACAGAATCGGGAGCCGGAAAGGAATATCCTCCGTTGATCCTGGATAGTTCGGTTACTGACGACTTCCGTCAATGGCTGAAAGGGATCAAGGTTCCACCACCCGGCGATGCATTTGATACTCTCTCTTTTTATGATCTTCCTTCCACCGAAGCGGTTACCAATTTTATGGTTTGGGCAAGGGTGGGGCATGAGGAAGAAGAGCACAATGATTTCCGAGAATTCATCGTGATACTGGAAGGGCATTGCGACATGTACATGAATGGAGAAAAAAAGCATTACAGCGCAGGTGAGATCATTCGCATACCTCCGTTCGTTCCGCATCATGCTGTCATCACTTCAGAAGAGCCGATGGTTGCGATCGTGCAGCGGCAACTCATAGCGGCTTGAGGTCAAACGAAGTAAAAAGTTAAAAGTGGAAAATCAAAACTGAGCGACTTTTAAACTTTTGAATTTTTACTTTTGAATTTTGATTTTACTTCTTACTCCCACTAATAATATAATACCCAAAATGCTTCCTATACAACCCCAGCACCATTCCCAACACAGGAGCGATCACATTATTCCATCTTTCTTTTTTCATACGGAGGCTTTTGTTGGTCCATAGTTCCTTTACAAAAAATTTGACACAGGTCCAGGGAACGTAAGCAACAGATGGAGCGATGCGCACGCTGATCTCTTCTGTTTTTATATCTGTGAATCCGTATTTCAACAATGTGGCCTTGAATTCTTCCAGGTTGCCAAAGCAGGGGAGGGCCCAGCAATCGGTGATCTTCCGGTTGATCTTTTTAAAGAGCCAGGGCAATGGCCTGTTGTGTTTGATAAATCCATCAGCGATACAAAAGCGGCCGCCTGCTTTTAACGTCCTCGCCATTTCGGCAATGAATAATTCCTTATTGCTGCCTCGTGCATGACAGGCGCTTTCGAGTGCATAGGCGAAGTCGAAGCTGTTGGCAGGCATCGCACTTTCCTCAAAATTATCCTTGATCACCCGCACCCGGTTAGTCAATCCTTCTTTTAGATTCATGCTTCTTGCTTTTCCTAGCTGGTAGTCGGAGATGGTGCTGCCTGTTATGCGAACGTTTGGATATTTCTTCACTGCGTATCTTGCTACCGTACCCACGCCACAGCCGAGATCGGCGATATGGAGTTTTTTAGTGGCAGGTAATTGTAAGTGATCCAATACTTCATCGTTCATGCGAAACAGCATCTTCTCCAGGAAGAACATGTCGGTGAAATGCTTGCAATACCCAAAGTGCATGTTAAAACCGGGGCTCCAGCTTTCGTAATCGGGACCAGCAATATTATAGTAGTCGGTTACCTTATCGTGAACCTGGCTTTTGCCGAATATCGTTGAAACCTTGGTGGGATTTGGTATGGTTAAGGTTGCCATAACGGTAAGTTTTATACCGTAAAGATACTCACTTTATTCCAAATTTTCAGTAATTACTGAAAATAAAATAATAAATTATTACTAGAAATTTCGGCGGGGGTGGTCAGTTTACTCAAGTCGAAATCAGGGATGGGGAGCGGTAGGGGCCTGGCCGGTAGGTGGCGGAGCCGGCTTGCGGCTATCAATATGCTTTTTTACCAGCACATAACATACCACCAGGAGGGCCAGTAGAATGATGATGGCAAAATAGAGCCAGGGCTGATCCTTGAGCTTGCGTTTTTCTTTACGCAATTTCTTTTTAGCCAGTTGCTTCTTCAGGTCGCGGTTGATCTGCTCAACGTAGAGTGAGAGGTCTTTTTTATTGTTGAATTTCTCCAAACCTTCCACGGCGTCGTTCATGAATTCATCATCCGCCATCTGCTTTTCTACTTCGTGAGCTTCGGGCGCCGACAGTTTCTTATTCAAATAGTCCAGGAGTTTTTCCTGCTCTATTTCCTTATTCAAATTGGATAATATGTCTTTGAGATCATCACTCATTATAGATCATTGTACGTTTTTTATAATTCATGGTCAGCCAACTGCCCACCGCCAACTGGCAACTACTTCCTCTGTTCCATCAATATCCTCAAATTCCTCTTACCATTTTGTATATGGCTCTTCACCTGCATCAGGCTATAGTTGGTTTGATCTGCAATTTCCTGGTAACTCTTTTTTTCAAGATAAAACAAAGTTACACATAGTTGTTGCTCGTTGTTGAGTTGCTGAAGTGCCTGCGCCATGTCGTTAAGCGCCTTGTCTTTTTCCACGTGCCTGGCTGTTTCTTCCGATTCATCGGCGGCACCCATTATTTTTTCATTTACCTCGATAGGGTGTTTCCCCTTGTCCCGCAATTGCATCAGGCAATGATTCTTGGCGATCATATAGATCCAGCTCTTAAAATACTCTACTTTGTATTTATGCAACTCATTGATCACTTTTAGGAAAACCTGTTGCACACAGTCTTTTGCCTCTTCTTCATTTTTCAGGTATTTCATGCTTACACCGAGCAGGAGCATGGTATAGCGCTGCAGCAATATCCCGAGCCATTCATTGTTATGGTCTTCATGAAAATTTGCCAGCAGCTCGCTGTCACTGATATGGTCGTATTTGCCGGGACTCACAACAAATAAAGGGTTGGTCTAAATGTTAGATGTAAACATAGGTTAATTCCACAAGTTATCAGGTGTCTGGCCGCTGTCGAGGATTTAATAGATCTACGTACCATTCTGAAGTTTTTCTGAATGGCTGGAACCCTGTGTTGTGCCGCTCTCGGCCTTTGAAACAACTGTTGTTTTTTTATTGGTATCAAAAAACAGGATCTTGATCGCGATGAGCACCATCAATATTGCAAAAACCTTTTTTACTGTTTCCTGGGGAAGGCTTAAAGCGATCTTGCTTCCGAAATAACTGCCTGCAAGAAAACCTATCGCCAATATTCCAACTACCCTGAAGTCAACATGTCCCTGTTTGTAATATTGTAATACACCAAAGATACCCACGGGCAGCATGATCAAACCAAGTGACGTGCCTTGGGCGGTCTTTTGATCAAGTCCAAGGAAATAAACCAGCGCAGGCACGATGATAATGCCACCTCCCACACCAACCAGGCCGCCAAGCATTCCCGCGGCAATCCCAACCATTATGATGATGAGAATCGTTTGTACGTCCATATTTAATTTTTTTGTGATCATTTTGGGAATTTGATTTTATATAGATCGATCGCAGCCTGGATCACGCCGTATGCTGCAGTTTTATCCTGGAAATCGTCGATCTCCACTTTTTTATTTTCAAGTACTTTGTATTGTTCAAAATAATTTCGAAGTACGGCGATAAAATGTTTGGGCAGTTCCGATACATCAGTGATATAATTTACTTCGGGATCTTTACTGGCAACGGCAATGATCTTGTCATCTGCAACGCCGGTATCGATCATCTGCATATTGCCGATCACCGTTGCATCCACGAGGCATAGCGGTTGAATGCTTTCGCTGCACATCACCAGGATATCGAGTGGGTCCCCATCCAGTCCCAGGGTCTGCGGTATGAATCCATAATTGATAGGATAGTGAAACGAAGAATAAATTACCCTGTCCAACCGAAGTAAACCTGTTTTTTTATCTATCTCATATTTTGCTTTCGAACCCTGGGGGATCTCAATAAGGCCATTAACCGTTTGGGGAGCATTGTCTCCGTAATGTGCGCCGTGCCAGGGATGAAGAACGTACATCGTTTAGTTAGGAGTTAAAAGTTATGAGTTTGTAGCCGAACCATGCTGCCAGTATGCCCAATATCACGCTTGCTGCTATGTATAAGAATGCTGATAATGTTTTTCCCGATTGCAGCAGCTCAATATTTTCGGCTGAAAAACTGGAAAAGGTGGTGAAGCCCCCACAGATACCTGTAGCTAAGAATAATTTCCAGTTGCCCAGGAAATACTCACTCTTTAAACTCATTCCCAATACCAGGCCGATAACAAAACTGCCGCACACATTTACCACGATGGTTGAGTAAGGAAAAAGCCTGGAAGTGAATAACATTGATGTCGCATAGCGCAGCATGGATCCGATCCCGCCGCCCAGTCCCACCAATAGAAAATTCTTCAGCATTATTTTGATTTACATATTTCCCGAGAAAGTATATTTAAAATCGATCAGCCATTTGCCATCTACCCGAACCAACTTCAATACATTTTTTGACTCCTTCTTATAGCTGTTGCTGTAATTAACGATGCTTACAGAATCGCTGACGTTGCTGATCTCGTTGATGATGATGTCCGCTGATTTATATTTTTCCAACTCGGCCGAACCCTTTTTGATATATGCTTGTTTAAATCTTTCGAAGTACTGCATATTGATCGTATCCTTTAAGATGTATTGCTCGGCGTCGGTGATATTATTGTCGAGTATATCCCGAATGAAAGTTGTTGCTACATCGGTATCTGTTACCGGAACGCTTTTTTTGTCGTTGTTGCACGAAAACAGGAACATGGCAATTGCGAGAAAGGCGGCAAGTGGTCGATTCATGCTTAAAGTTAAGCATCTTTCGTAAAAGGCAAATGAGGAATAAAGAATAATAAATAAGAAATAAGGAAGTATGGGCACTCCGTTAATTGGGCTGCCTCACTTTCTTATTATTTATTACTCATTTCTTATTCCTTATTAAAAAAGCTCCCGTTTTAAGGCGGGAGCTTATATAAAAGAGGTCGGTATTGCTTATTGATTTTCTTTCAATTTTTTGGTAGCGTCATTGAGTTTATCAAGACTTTCTTTCAACTTGTCGTTAAGAGAATCCATATTCATGTTCTTCAGTTTGTCCATACCATGTTCCATTGTGGTATCCACATCTTCTCCGTGCTCCTTCATTTTATCCATTCCCATATTCATCATAGAGCCTTTATCGAAAGCTACTTTCCAGGCACCGTTTTCTTTTTTCAAAGTGTAAGTGATGCTTTCGCCGCTGGTTTTTTCTTTTACAGGGATCGTAGCTTTATCGCCTTCGATCGTAGCTTCACCGATCTCTAAATTCTCTTTCTTGTATTTCTCGTCTTTTACATCCTTTTTATCTTTAGCCATATTCATTCCCATTTCCATCATATCCAGCATTCCTTTACTTTCTGCTGTGGCCAATTTCCTGGCGGCGGGGATGTCCTTTTTTCCGAGGGCGTCAAAAAAGGCTGACAAAACGCTTTTTGGGTTGCTGTTGTCAGTGCTGTTGCAGCTCACGAAGAAAAGAGTTGTACAAACAAACGCTGCCGTTAACAATTTTTTCATAAATAAGTTTTTTTTTGGTTTAAGCTTCAAAATTAGATTTATTTTCCATTTTTCAAACTATTATTTGTACAGAATCCGCTTTTGTTCTTTGCATTGTGGCTGCAAAAAAATGTCATCTACCCCCACAAATGAAAAAGCGCCGATATGGCTGGTAGAAAACGCCAGTCTACCGTTGGTTCCCATAATGAATGATTTGTACACGAATTCGGCGCAATACATGTGGTCGTTGCTTTTCAGGTCGAACTTCATGTCGAACATAATGCCCATATCGTGTAACTTTTTTACCGTGATCATCAGGTTCTCTATTTCTGAAGTGGACAAAGGAAAACGATAGATGCCGATACCGCGATTGCTATAGGGCTCGCCAAAAACCTCGATGGGATCCCGCCTTATCTTCTGGTCGGGGTTCCAGTCGCCGCCGAGCGAATGATAAACAAATACGCTGTCATTTTCAATGCTGGCTATTCCACAATGCGAATAGCTTTGATCGCGTTGATTGAGGCTTCGCAGGCTTTGGCTGGTAAAGTCGCTTCCCGTACGCAAAATGAGATCGCCTGTAGCGATCAATTTCTTCGCACTATCGATCTGTAAAAGCGCCCGCTCATTTTTCTGTACTTCTGCGATGGAATCATTTTTGGAGATCACCAGGCGATCATAGCTGCGTTGGCTGGAGCAAGAGCAGGCAAAAAAAATGAGGCAGACAATCGGCCACCTCATTATTATATTATGGTTAGTAAGGTTGTTAAACTTCATTCTGCAAATCTACAAACTCTTTTTTTTCTCCGTTTCATTAACATCGTCTTTGTTGTACGCTTTGATGATCGACTTCACCAACTTATGCCTTACAACATCTTCCTCATCGAGTTCGATATGTGCAATGCCTTCAATGTGTTTCAATATGCGTGTGGCTTTGAACAAACCGCTTTGCTGATTTTTCGGCAGATCTATTTGCGTAGGGTCACCGGTGATGATGGCTTTTGCATTGGGACCGATCCTCGTAAGGAACATCTTTATCTGCAGGTCGTTCGTATTCTGCGCTTCATCAAGGATGATGAATGCATTATCCAGCGTGCGACCACGCATGTATGCCAATGGTGCGATCTCGATCGTTCTTGTGCTCATGTAATAACCGAGCTTGTCGGATGGGATCATGTCGTCAAGCGCATCATATAATGGCCTTAAATATGGATCGATCTTTTCCTTAAGATCGCCGGGTAAAAAGCCAAGGCTTTCGCCTGCTTCCACCGCCGGGCGGGTAAGGATGATCTTTTTCACCATCTTATTCTTCAATGCCCTTACCGCCAATGCAACGGCAGTATAGGTTTTACCCGTACCTGCTGGTCCGATCGCAAAAAGAATATCATTCTTATCGCAAGCTTCCACCATCTTTTTCTGATTGGCAGTGCGGGCCCGGATGGTTTTGCCATTGGGGCCAAATACCAACACGTCATTGGGATTGCGATCCATGAAGTTGTCAATGACGCGTTCATCATCGCCGCCGAGGATCTGTTCAAAATAATTGGCGCTCATGTGCCCGTTTCGTTCGAGGTAGCGCAATATTAGCTCTATCTTTTCCTTTGCGCCTTCAATCTGTTCGGGAGCGCCGCTTAGCTTGATCTGTGTGCCGCGGCTGAGGATTTTTAAAAGCGGGAATTTCTTTTTTAAGATGTCTAATTTACCGTTGTTTACACCAAAGAATTCGATCGGGTTTACGGTTTCGAGGTTAATAATTGTCTCTGTCAAAGGTTTTTCGTTTTTATCGCTGTTACTATCCTGACACCAAATGCGTGCCATATATCGCAGCGATTTTGTTAACAAAATAAATTCTTTGTAACCTAACTCATCTGTTTTCAAATTTAAGGTATTGCAATTAATACAACGTTAACTTATTTATTAACAAAAGTTAAATTTCGTGGAAAAGTGATAAATAGTTAATTGGTTAATTGGGCTATTAGTTAAAAGAGCCTTAATGTCATGAGTCTTCACAACTAATAAACTAATTAACCTATTAACCTTGAAATATGAAACATGAGAAACGATTTTAAAATCTTGCAACAATTTTAAAATTCACCAACCTCGGAGTTAAGCGATTGGGTATCGCGTAAGTGTTGTTGGCAAAATCTTTTATGAGCTGGTAGGAGATGGTGTTCTGCCGGTCAATGATATTGAACACTTCAAGACTTGCCCAGATATTTTGGAAATCTCTGAAAGGGCTATGGCTCCTGCGTGTGCTTTTTTCACTGAGCAGTTGAGCGCTAAAGCCAATGTCGGCACGGATATATGGTTCGATGATGAGGCCATTGCGGTATTTCACGCTGTTGGGAATATTATAACTCATATTGCTTCCGTACAATAAATTCAAATGCACTTTGAAATTCTTATTGGTAGCCAAATAATCCTGTAAGAACAATCCAACAGTTATTAAACGATCCGTTGGGCGCCTTAGCCAGCCTACATCGTAGCGGATGCTATCAACAGGCACCTGGTCACTACTTCCTGCATTGATGACCTCACCGGCGGCATTTTTATATTGATAATAATGATCGTTATCGAGATCTTCTTTTGTGCGCATGATGCCAATACTCAACCAACTCTCTGCATCTTTCACCAACTCGCCAAACAATCTTGCTTCGATACCGGTTGCATAGGCTTTTGCATTGTTGTTGCCTGCATAACGGATCTTTACATTATCAATGTCGTACACATCCACGTTGCTGATACTTTTATAATACGCTTCTGTGGAAAGGCGAAACGGCCGATTGCCGGAACCGATAAAATTATAATCCATGCCCGCAACCAACTGGTAACTCTTTTGCGCTTTTACATTTGTATTTAATGTGCCATCATATTTTCTTAGCTCACGATAAAAAGGCGGCTGATCATAAACTCCGGCAGCGAGTTTAAATACCATATCTTTTTTCCATTGCGGTTTCCAGCTTATTTGTGCACGCGGACTTACCAGGAATTCTTTATTGAGTGTATTATAATTATATCGAACGCCAGCCTGCAGGCTGATATTTTTTGCATTATCGCCGAGATGAATATTGTCCTGCACATAGCCACTGAAATGCTGAGCAGAAAGATCCGCAGTTGAGTTCAATGTTTTGAACAGGTTCAATTGAGGCGAGTTATAAGGAAGGGAATAACCTGCACTGTCCTGGTATTGCCATTCTTTAAGTTTGTCATTGATCTTGGTTTGATCAACACTAACCCCAAACTGGAAAAAATGTTTTCCACGATCATAACTTCCTTTAACGGCAGCGGTGTACACTTGTATATTCAACTCATTGCGGCCATAGTCCTGGTAGTAACCTGCGCCAAGCGGATTCACGATCTGGCCAAATGTGCTGCTGGTTTTGTCGAAGTCCCTGTCGCCAAAAAGATAGGCCCCTGCGATATCGAAATTCTCGTTCTCTTTATTTTGAAAGCGGCTGAGCATCCACTTCAGTTTAATATTCTTATTCACGTTTTGCAAAAGACTAAGCCCAAGTAAATTGGTTTTGTATCCGTCTTTTTCCTGTCCTTCAAAAAACACGTCGAGGCCGATATTGGCAGTAAATAGGGGAGAGAAGACCGAAGATGTCTTTTTTACCTCTTCCGGGATGAGGGAAAACTTAGTAACAGAAAGATTGCCCAACAATTCCAACTGCAATTTTTCGCTGAGCTTATAAGTGATGAATGCTTGTATGTCGGCAGATGACGGAATATAAGCGCCTGTTGTTTCCTGGCTGCTCAATAGATTTTTATTGCTGCGGTTGCGTATGCCGACGAGATAAGTGAGCCTGCTTTTTTTCGCCACCCCTTCGAGGTGAAGCCCTTGCTCCAGCAAACTTACATAAACAGAACCGGCAAAGCTTTTAGGCTTTTTATATTGCACGTCCAGCACGCTGCTCATCTTATCACCATATTTAGCCTGGAAACCTCCGTTATAAAAGTTTACGTTTCTCGCTAATTCGGGATTAATGAAACTCAATCCTTCCTGCTGCCCGCTTCTAACCAGGTATGGGCGAAAGATCTCAAAATCGTTGATGTAGATCAGGTTCTCATCATAATTGCCACCACGAACACTGTATTGAGATGTGAGCTCGTTATTGCTACCCACCAATATTTTGATCAGCCCTTCCACTCCACCTGTGGTACTGGGAAGCAGCAATGCATTTTTGGGATTTATTTTGGTAAGACCAGCCTCGGTATGTTCCTTGTCGTCGCCAACCACTACGGTTTGCAAGGTTTTGCGGTCGGGCTCGAGGCGTATGGAAACTTTTTCTTCTTCTGCTTCGCTAAGAAAGAAATTCTTTTGTGTAGTTATATAACCGTTATGGGAAAATACCAGTGCGAATGCGGTTGCCACAGGCACCTTGATGCGAAAGACACCGCTGTCGTTGGTGACCACGCCAACGTTTTTGCCAAGGATCACAACGGATACCTTTGCCATGGGGTTTTCGTTTTCATCGATGAGTGTTCCGCTTACCCAGGCAAACTTTTTTTGTGCTGTGGCCGAAAAAGAAGCCGCAATAAGTATGAGCAGCAGTAATTTTCTCATAGCATGAAGATAAAAGATTTTAATTTTATATTGCTGTAAAGCTATGCACGAAATTATTGTCGCCAAAACCGTGTCTTTTGTCATGCTGACGGAAACTATTCGTTCTAAAGAAAAAATATGAAAAAACTAATCCTCGCACTCAGTCTTGTATTCGTATTAAGCCATTGCAATAACAGAGATGAAGACAAAACGGAAGTAAAAAAAGAAAAGGAAGGCATCAAGGCCGGCGATAGGGAAGGGGCCGATCTCAACAACCTGATCGACCTGGAAGACGCCATATCTGCAAAGCAGAAAATATCTCAACGCTGGGATAACAAGGAAGACGACAAGGAAGTATCCAACGCAGGCGGTGACCTCGAAATGCCTTTTCGCGGTTATTATCTTTTCAGCGATGGAAGCATGGTAAAGAATCCAAAGGATGACCTGACGATGGGCACCTGGACCTTTGATGAAAAACAGAGGCTATTGCAGTTCAAACTCGCAAATGGCAGCACGGAAAATTATACAGTTAAGAGCCTTGACTTCAAGTCTTTGGTACTTAAAAACAATGCGGAGAATGGTAAGGAGGTGGAATATATTGCTGATGGGTTTCTTCATAAAGACCTGAAGGACGAACCTTTTTATCCTGTCAATTTGCAATGGAGAATAAAACCGAAAGCACCGGAGAATGATGCAGCGCTACACAAGCGTATCAAAAACTACCTGCACTTTTTTTACCTGTATCATTTCGACAATATTGAAAGGAATGAAGCCTTCATGCCTTTTTACCGGTTACCTTCTTCCTTAAAATTTTCAGGAGGCGCCATCTATTTGACCAAGGAAAAAGAATTGGACAAGAACTGGACGAATATTTTTTATAATGATGCAGATGCTTCCAAGGCATATACCATCCTGGATAAAATGATCTCAAAAAAATATGTGTGGAATGAAAAAGAACGCGATTGGCGGAAGCAAAATGCGGGCGTGTTGAAGCAAATGGAAGCAGCGATTGATTCGCTTTAAAAAAAATCACAGATTGGCAGATTGCGTTGATTTCACTGATTGACATCTGCGGAATCAGCTGATCATCTAATCAGTGATTTAAACAGCTTTTAATGCAGCGATGGTCGCTTTTGGATCTTTTGAACTGAATACGGTATTCCCTGCTACCAACACATCAGCGCCGGCGTCAATTATTGCTTTTGCATTGTCTAAGGTAACGCCTCCATCCACTTCGATCTTTACCTTCAAAGACCTTTCATCGATCATTTCCCGCAACTGTTTTATTTTGGTCATGGTATGCGGAATGAATGATTGTCCGCCGAACCCAGGGTTCACGCTCATCATGCAAACCATGTCGATATCAGCGATGATATCTTTCAATGCTTCTACCGGTGTATGCGGATTAATGGCAACGCCCGCCTGCATTCCCAGGCTTTTTATCTGTTGAATATTGCGATGCAGGTGAGGACAAGCTTCAATATGAACGGTCAATATATCAGCGCCTGCTTTCTTAAATGCTTCGGCATAGTTGCCGGGATTTTCGATCATCAAATGCACATCGCAAACCTTGGTGGTTGCTTTTCTAAAAAAACTTACCAGCATGGGACCAAAACTGATATTGGGAACAAAGCTTCCATCCATCACATCAAGATGATACCAATCGGCCTGGCTTTCGTTCAGCATTTTGCAATCGGCTTCCAGGTTTAGAAAATTGGAAGAGAGAAGGGATGGGGCGATGATGGGCATGTGGGTTATGAGTTATGAGTTATGAGTTATGAGTTATGAGTTATGAGTTATGAGTTATGAGTTATGAGTTATGAGTTATGAGTTGAATATGTAAGTTACTTCAAATTGAAAAAACTCATAACTCTTAATTCTTAACTCCTAACTTCTCCAGTGCAGCTTCCGCCTCAACATAATCCGGGCTGTACATTAATGCCCTTCGGTATGCTTCTATCGCCTCATCTTTTCTGTTCAGTTTTTCCAGAACGCGGCCGCGCCAATAGTATCCTTCGTCGAAATTATTTTGCACGGTGACTGCTTTGTCCAATACCTCAAGTGCCGGCTCATATTTTCCCTGGTCGTACAGGGCGATCGCTTTTTCCCGATAGGCAAGTGTGTAGGTGTAATCAAGAGCGAGACAACTATCCATATTACTGATGGCCCTTGCTTTGTCACCGGTATAATTATAATAAAGGCCTCTCACGAAAAAAGCATCCCTCGTTATCGATTCCTTTTTTACACGAAACAATAAGTTGGCCATATCAAGCGCCTTTGGATTTTTCGTTTCGGCATACAATGTCCCAAGGTCTGTGATGGTTTCGGGTTCGGGGAGGAGCGCCACTGCTTTTTCAAATGACATAACGGCCTGGCCGCTGTCTTCATTTTCAAAATGGAGTGTGCCTTTTATTTTCCAGAGCCTTGCATTGTTGCTATTGGTCTTTAATACGTCGTTAGTAAATGCCAGGGCGAGGTCGTATTCTCCATTATCACGGTAATATTGTATGAGTTTCTCTTTCAGCAGCATTGAATCGGGGTGTGCTGCGATCGCGTCTTTCATTCGTTGTTCCACCGCTGCCGGATCTGTTGAAACAGTCGAGCGCTTATCTTCCTTGTTGTTATTACAGGAAACAAATAATATTGAAGCCACTAATAAAGGAGTGAAATATTTCATGCAGTTCATCTGCTGCAAAATTAAGCACCTGCCTGTTAAGCTCCTGACAAATTTCTGACAAAATAGAGCAGGCAAAACTTAACTTTGCCACTCAAAACTATAGCCGGATGAAAAAAATTGCATTTGTTTTAATCGCAACACTGGGAATAGCACTCGCAACTAGCTCTTTTAAGCCCAACATTCATCCCGCATTTAGCGGAACAACATCCAACATTCAACCTTCGGACACGATCCTTTTCCCGGGCGAAAAACATTTCGCGAACGTGCAACAACTCACATTCGGTGGCGACAATGCAGAGGCTTATTTTAGTTTTGATGGTAAGTACATTATCTACCAAAGAACAAATCCCAAAGATGGCATCATGTGCGACCAGATATGGATGGGAAAAGTGCCGGCGCCGGGTGAGAAATTTGAATCCAAATTGGTTAGCACGGGCACAGGTAGAACGACCTGCAGTTATTTTTATCCCGATGGCAAACATATTCTTTATGCCTCCACACATTTGGCCAGTAAAGAATGTCCGCCGGTGCCAGACAGAAGCAAGTATGGCAATAAATATATCTGGGCAGTGTATGAAGGGTTCGACATTTTTAAGGCAGATACCAATGGGCGCAATATCAAACGCATCACCAAAACAAATCGCTATGATGCTGAAGCAACAATATCTCCAAAAGGCGATAAAATTCTGTTTACTTCATTGAGGAATGGCGATCTTGATCTGTACACAATGGATATGAATGGCAAGCATGTAAAGCAGATCACCAATACATTGGGTTATGACGGAGGTGCATGGTTTAGTCCGGATGGAACAAAGATCATCTGGCGTGCGTCAAGGCCAAAAACAGAGGCAGAGATAAAAGAGTACCAAGACCTGATGAAAGAAAACCTGGTTGCGCCCACGCATATGGAGGTTTGGATAGCCAATGCCGACGGCAGCGATGCTCACCAGATCACATTTTTAGAACAAGCCAACTGGGCGCCCAATTTTACGCCTGATGGAAGGCATATCATTTTTTGCAGCAACCACGAATACAAGAGGGGATTTCCTTTCAACATGTATCTCTGCGACCTCGATGGCAAGAATATCGAAAAGATAAGCAGGGACAAGGGCTTCGACGCCTTCCCGATGTTCAGTCCTGATGGTAAGAAATTTATCTTCTGCAGCAACAGGAATAATGGGGGCACGCATGATACGAATATTTTTATAGCAGACTGGGTGGAGTAGTCTTTAGTCCTTAGTCTGTAGTCCTTAGTCCGTAGCCGGCTCCCGACTGAGGACTAAGGACTAAAGACTAATTCACAGTTCCACCACCTCACACTCCCTAATATCCTTCCCGTCAATAACAAAGCGAATGATCGTTCGCACTTTATGCCATCCTTGTTTGCCGGCAGCACCGGGGTTCATGTGCAGGCAATTGATCGCCGGATCAAACATTATTTTTAAGATATGCGAATGACCACTGATGAATATTTGCGGTTGATGAATGAGCAATTGTTTTTTTGTTTCGGGATTGTATTTAGGAGGATAGCCACCGATATGCCGCATCATCACCTTCACTTCTTCACACATAAATATTAACTGCTCTGGAAATTCTGTCCTGATATCGACGCCATCGATATTGCCATAAACACCCTTTAGCTCTTTTTTCTCCTTGATCCTCTTAGCAATTTCTCCCGTTCCAAAATCACCCGCATGCCATACTTCATCACAGTCTTTAAAGTGTTCAAAAACCGCCTCATCGAGGTAATTATGCGTGTCGGATATGAGGCCTATTCTTGTCAGATCGTTTCGATTTAATAATGTAAATTTACGTTCACACAACCATTACGCCATGCCTTTTCATCGCAACTTCACTTATTATATCGACAAGCGCAAATGGAAGTACATTTTCCTGCTCGCTTCGTTAGAGCTATGCATTAATTAATACTGATCCAATCCAAAGGAATTATTCATTATTAATTTTTAATTATTAATTAAACTATGGCTCACTATCATTCCCTGGGAAATATTCCCCACAAACGGCATACACAATTTCGCAGACCCGATGGCGAATTATATTCCGAGCAATTATTCTCTACCGAAGGTTTCAGCAACGATTATTCATTGCTTTATCATATCTATCCTCCAACCGAGATAATCAAAACTGATGAACCGATCAACGTTCAACCGGAAGTTGCGGAAGAAAAAATGTTGAAACACCGCAGTCTCGAAGGCTTCAATATCAAGCCGGAAAAGGATTACCTGCAAAGCCGGAAAGCAGTGCTGGTGAACAATGACTGCCATATCGTTCTTGCCGCGCCACAGCAAAGCATGACGGATTATTTTTATAAAAATGCCGATGCCGATGAAATGATCTTCGTGCATGAAGGCAGTGGCGTGTTGAAAACACAATATGGTAATCTTGAATTCGCTTATGGAGATTACCTAGTGATACCGCGTGGTACGATCCACCAGATAGAATTTGCAACTGCAGACAACAGGCTGTTCATCGTTGAATCATTTAGTCCGATCCGCTACCCAAAAAAATACATGAGCAAATTGGGGCAGTTGATGGAGCATTCACCTTATTGTGAGAGAGATATTCGTCCACCGCATGATTTGCAAACACACGATGAGACGGGAGATTTTTTGATCAAAACAAAAAAGAAAGGCATACAGTATGGTATCCATTATGCGCATCATCCGTTCGACGTGATCGGATGGGATGGTTGCTGTTATCCTTTTGCATTTTCGATACACGATTTTGAGCCCATCACAGGAAGGGTGCATCAGCCACCACCCGTGCATCAAACTTTCGAGGCCAATAATTTTGTGGTCTGTTCTTTTTGCCCAAGATTATTCGATTATCATCCGCAATCTATTCCAGCTCCTTACAATCACAGCAATATCGACAGCGACGAAGTATTATATTATGTTGATGGCGATTTCATGAGCCGCAAGCATGTAACGAGAGGCATGATAACGCTGCATCCCGCAGGCATTCCACACGGTCCGCACCCCGGTGCCGTGAAGAAAAGCATTGGAGCAAAAGCAACCAATGAGCTGGCGGTGATGGTAGATACTTTTCATCCGTTGCAACTCACTAAGGCGGCGTTGGAAATTGAGAACGAAGGGTATGTGATGAGTTGGGCGGAGTGAGTTGAGAGTTAAGAATTAAGAGTTTAGAGTTGAACACTCACAGTTGTTAAATCTTAATTTTTGATCTTAATACTCCAACTCTAAACTTTAAACTCTTAATTCTAAACTAAAATATTATGTCAACCTATTACCCCCTCAAATCCGGCAACAGCTGGACCTACAAAACAAATGATGGAAGTACATTCACCAACAAGGTCGAATCGGAAGACGCTGGTGTGTTTGGCATGTCCAATACAACCGTTGCTCATACCACGCAGGTGAAAAAAGATGGGAACACATTTTATACGGATAGTTATGAAACCGGCAATATGCAACCTTTTTTAAAAGATGATGCAGCTGCCGGCGATGCCTGGGAGATAAAGTATAAGGCGAATACGATCGATAGTGTTTTAAATATAGTGGTGCTGTCTACCGGTGGCGCTAAGGACGTAGAGGGTAAGTCTTATTCGGATGTGATGGAGATGGAGGGAACGATGAGCTTTATCGTGAACGGCAATGTGATCAACGCCGGAACAAAATATCATTGGTACTATGCGAAGGGAGTGGGGCTGATCTTAACCAGTTCTACTCTGGGCGATAATATGCCGCTGGTGGAGTACACTGTTGGAGGGTGAATTATATAAAATCAAAAGTCAAAATTCAAAACTAAAAATGAAGAAACTTTTAAATTTAAGGGCTGCTCTAAGTTTTGGGTTTTGAATTTTAACTTTTAACTTTTTTCGTCTTATATTTAAGTTCCAAAAAACGAGCTATATGATAAAATTCCATGAAATTCAGATCGGAGATTTTGTGATCGCAGATAATGACGGCGACAAGCGCCAGGGCGAGGTTACCAACCTCAATCGCGATGAGAAACAGGTTTGCGTAAATACAGGCGCACAGGACTTTTGGTACGAAGCCGACCAGCTGTATCCGATCGCTTTGGATGAAGAGCAATTGACGAGATTGCAGTTTCACAAACACACGAACGACGATGGCTCCGTGAAATATATGAAGGGCGCTTTCAGGATACAATTGAATAAAGAAGCTGATTTCTCCAAATTTGAAATATGGTACAGGGATGAGCACAGGCACATCATGCAGCCGATAAGCGTACACAACCTGCAGAACCATTTCTTAGAAATGACGAAGGTGCATTTGAATGAAGAGTCGTTTGGATAGGCAATATTATATTATCAGGATCAAAAATTTAAAGAGGGTTTAGGGAGGTTTAGAAGGTTTAGTATGTTGAGACGCTAAACCTTCTAAACCTCCCTAAACCCTCTAAACTTTTGATCCCTTGGCTTATTTAATATCCGCCGAAAGCAGGATGGTTTTAGTATCGGTATTCTGTACCAATCCCATAAAATTCAGGTTCACCTTGTTGGTATTTTCGATCAGGCCAAATTTGGGAGCATAATAACTCTGTATATCAGTTGTAAGACCTCCAGCAGGTATAAGGCTGCTGCTGATAACCGTGGATACGCGGATCACGTTGCTGTAGGCGATGCCGTTGACTGTACGGCTGATGCCTTTTTCCGCCAAAGTATAGGTGATTGTAACGGGCACCGGAAAGGGCACGCCGGGTACTGTAAGGCTAAGGGTTTGAGTCCAAACCGCTCCCGCAGACAGATTGTCCTTTAAATAGATCGTTTCCACCTGCGCATTGGCTAAAGTCAGTCCCAGCGTGCGAAAAGTGTAATAATCGCTCGCCGAAATAAAATAATACTCATTGGAGCCAGTGCTGGAATTGGTGAAAACATGGTATGCCCTGCCACTAATAGTGGAATCCCTGTTGGTAGAGGTTACCGTGTAATTGGTGGTGGTTGTCGCGATATTGTCCACAACCCTGAGCTGCCAGGTGCTGGCAGCAGTGATACTCATGTACTTTTCGGAGGGAACAACTGTGCTGTCGCTGCTCTTTTTGCAGGCGCAAAAGCCTGTCAAAAGCGTAAAAAATGCTAAATATGTGGTTCTCATGTGGACAAATGGGGGTTTTGTTGGTAAATATCGTTGTTTTTTTGCAATAATTGGAATATTCCACCTATCTTTGCGCTCCCAAATTTATGGCTAAACAAGCGTTAATTAAACAAGACGGAACGATCATCGAAGCGCTGAGCAACGCTATGTTTAAGGTGAAATTGGAAAATGGGCACGAAATTCTGGCCACAATATCGGGAAAAATGAGGATGCACTATATCCGTATTCTTCCGGGAGATAAAGTGGGGGTTGAGATGAGTCCGTACGATCTTACAAGAGGAAGAATAATTTTCAGGTATAAATAAACGTCCGCCACGCGGCAGAAAAAACTTAAACAATGAAAGTAAGAGCATCTATTAAAAAACGCAGCGCTGATTGCAAGATCGTGAGAAGGAAAGGCAGGCTGTACGTGATCAACAAAAAGAACCCACGCTTTAAGCAAAAGCAAGGGTAATTCAACATTCAACATTTAAAATTTAAAATTTCATATGGCTCGTATTGCCGGTATAGATTTACCAAAAAACAAAAGAGGCGAAATTGGTCTGACCTACATTTATGGTATCGGACGCTCAACTGCTAAGTACATTTTAGACAAGGCAGGTGTTGATCTTGGAAAGAAGGTTAACCAATGGAATGACGATGAGCAAACTTCTATTCGTAATGTGATCAACAACGAATTCAAAACAGAAGGTGCTTTGCGTAGTGAGACACAGATGAACATCAAGCGTTTGCTGGATATCGCCTGTTACCGTGGATTGCGCCATCGTAAAGGATTACCTGTTCGCGGACAACGTACACGTACCAACAGCCGTACAAGGAAAGGTAAGCGTAAGACAGTTGCGGGTAAGAAGAAAGTAGCGAAGAAATAGTCGGTAGTCGTTAGTCCGTAGTCGGTAGCCAAGGCTCCAGACTCCCGACTAGAGACTCAAGACTTAAAAATAATGGGCTTCGTTTTTTTGAATCAGCACCAGATCGCGGGAAGCCGGCAGGAGGGTTGATTCTCCCGATAGTTATCGGGACCCGGTAACCGGGACAATTTTTTTAAAGATTACCTATCTAAAATTAATTATGGCAAAAGCACAAGGCGCAAAAGCAGCCGCTAAAAAAAGAGTAGTAAAAGTTGACAGTTACGGAGATGCACACGTTACAGCCAGTTTCAACAACATCATCATCAGTTTAACCAACAAGCAAGGACAGGTAATTTCCTGGTCTTCTGCCGGTAAAATGGGTTTTAAGGGTTCTAAAAAGAATACTCCTTATGCAGCTCAGATGGCAGCAGCCGATGCAGCGAAAGTAGCATTGGACGCTGGTTTGAAAAGAGTTGATGTTTACGTTAAAGGTCCGGGTTCAGGACGTGAAGGCGCCATTCGCTCTTTGTCACAAAATGGCATCGAGATCGCAATGATCAAAGACGTAACACCGTTGCCACACAATGGTTGTCGTCCTCCAAAGAAAAGAAGAGTTTAAGTCAGTCGGCAATTTACAGTCGGCAGTTTGCGAACTGCCAACCGGCAACTGCCAACTATATTAATAAGGGTGCATTATTCATTTTAAAAGGTCTTTATAATGATGCATCGTCACTAAAAGACCTCCATTCAAATTATGGCACGTTACACAGGCCCCAAAACAAAAATCTCCAGGATCTTCGGAGAGCCGATTACCGGTAATGGTAAATGGTTAACAAAGAACAGCAATCCTCCAGGTATGCACGGCGCTACCCGCAAACGCAAAACTTTGGGTGAATACGCCCTTCAGTTACGCGAAAAGCAAAAAGCGAAGTACACTTACGGTTTGCTGGAAAAACAATTCCGTAAAACATTTGACGAAGCTGCCCGCAGAAAGGGTGTTACAGGTGAAAACCTGATCAAATTATTGGAAGCTCGTTTGGACAATACCGTGTTCCGCATGGGTATTGCACCAAGCCGCCAGGCTGCACGCCAGTTGGTATCTCACAAACACGTTACCGTTAATGGTGAGGTGGTGAACATACCTTCTTACAGTTGCGTACCGGGTGATGTTATCAGCTTGAAGAATAAAAGCGCTGCTAACACTTCTATCACTGGTAACCTGCGTGGTAAGAATGCCAAATTCAGCTGGCTCGATTGGAGCGAAGCTGATACCAAGGGTACTTTTATCGCTTATCCTGAAAGAGAAAGTGTTCCTGAGAATATCAAGGAGCAACTGATCGTGGAATTGTATAGTAAGTAAAAATTCAAAATTCAAAATTCAAAAGGACGGACACTTTTTAATTTTGATTTTTCACTTTTGACTTTGCTTTTCATCATTAAAACACTAAAGTCTCACATATGGGCATTTTAAATTTTGTTAAACCAGATAAAATAGTTCTTCAGAAAGCAACCGAGTTTGAAGCTCAATTCGAATTCCGTCCGCTGGAACCAGGTTATGGCGTAACGATCGGTAATTCTCTTCGCAGGGTATTGCTGAATTCTTTGGAAGGTTATGCGATCATCGGCATTAATATCGCCGGTGCTGATCATGAGTTCGCTACCCTCAAAGGTATCACTGAAGACGTAACAGAAATCATCCTCAACCTGAAACAGGTTCGTATAAAGAAGAAAGTAGAGCACGAGATCAATGTGGAGAAGGTTACACTTTCTATCAAGAACAAATCAGAATTCACCGCAGGCATGATCGGTGATGCATCTCCTTCTTTTGAAGTGATGAATCCCGAATTGCTGATCTGCACCATGGATAACAGCGCTAAGCTGGATATCGAGATCACGATCGGAAAGGGCCGTGGTTATGTTCCTGCAGAAGAAAATAAAGAAAAGAGCTCGCACTTCGGATATATTCCTGTAGATGCTATTTACACTCCGATAAAGAATGTAAAATACGCTATCGAAAATACCCGTGTGGAGCAGCGCACTGACTTTGAAAAACTGATCATGGACGTTGTAACAGACGGTACTATTCAGCCGGAAGAAGCAGTAAAGCAAGCGAGCCGCATCCTGATACAGCACCTGATGATCATCACCGACGAGAACATCACTTTCGACAATAAAGAAGAGAAGAAAGAAGATCTCGTTGATGAGCAAACATTGCAACTGCGTAAGATATTGAAGACACCATTGGAAGACCTGGATCTTTCTGTACGTGCATTCAATTGCCTGAAAGCTGCAAAGATCAATTCATTGAGCGAACTGGTTCAATACGAGCAGGAAGACCTGATGAAATTCAGGAACTTCGGTCAAAAATCTTTGAGCGAGATCGAACAGGTATTGCACGAAAGAGGATTGAGCTTTGGAATGGATCTCAGCAAGCTTAAACTAGACGACGAGTAAACAAAGTTGGCAGTTGCCAGTCGGCAGTCAACAGTATTATAAATCAAGTACTCTGCAATTCCTGACACGGTGCAGAGGAATTAAAAATCAAACGTCATGCGTCACGGAGACAAACAAAACAATTTAAGCAGAACGGCTTCTCACAGAAAGGCCCTGCTGATGAATTTAGGCTGCCAGTTGATCACTCACAAGAGGATCACCACTACATTGGCTAAAGCAAAGGCTTTGCGTGTTTACATCGAGCCAATTATCACAAAAACAAAAGCTACAGCAAGCAAAGAAGTGATCATGCACAATCATCGTATTGTGTTCAGCTATTTGAACGATAAGGCTGCTGTTAAAGAATTATTCACTGTTGTTGCTCCAAAGGTTGCAGGTCGCCCAGGTGGTTATACCCGCATCATCAAATTGGGCGCAAGAACCGGTGATAATGCAGAATTGGCGATGATCGAATTAGTTGACTTCAACGAAATATACGGTAAAGGAACGGCTAAAGCCGCTGCTGAACCAGCTAAGAAAACACGTCGTGCTGGTGGCGCAAAGAAGAAAGCTACAGAAACTTCAACAGAAGCAACGCCTGAGGCAACAACGGATGCTGCTGCTGATGCGACAACAGAAGCATAGTTCGACTACGCTCACTACTCGACTACGCTCACTACTCGAGTACGCTCACTATTAAACCAACTAACAGTTTATACACTCCGGTACCTAGTGCCGGAGTTTTTTTGTGCGTTAAATGTAATACCGTGCGGTGGGTATTGCAGCGTCGGTTTTCTACAGGTATATTTATGCAACAATCAACCAGCATGAAAAATATTCTGTTCCTTTTACTCCTGCCTTTAAATATTTTTGCACAGGATCCTGAACCGGTGCGACATATCGATTTTATCTCCAGGAAACAATCCGACTTTTTTAATGGAGAGATGAGTGTTTCGCCGAAGCGTTCGATGCTGCTGGCTACCTTCACCGACTTTGGGGAGAAGGCGATCTACGAACTGATCAGGCTTGCTGATGGGAAGCTGATATCAAGCGGCGCACTTAAGTCAGTGCCATATTCCATAACCTGGAGCGAGGATGACCAGATGGTCGCGATGAAATTCAAATCTGCAAATGCTACTTGCTATGAGGCGAAGTCGGGTATGAAAGAAATTTTCACCTGTGCTATTTCAGGTGATGTTGTTTTTAGCAGGAACAAGAGTTTGCTTGATCCCAAAAGCGAATCTTTTTTGTATGTGTTTGGTGATGATGTCACGCATATCTATACTTCAAAAGGGATCTTGAAAGACAGTGTGGATATAGACGGCTATCATAACTATGCAATGGGCTGGTTTGATATCTTGCATAACAAGTTCAACCTTGTAAGCGAAGCAAATGATGAACTATTTACTTTTTCAAAAGATGGGAAACCCGGAGAAACGCTTGCGTTGAAGGACGCGACAGATGTTTCGGGAAGGGATCTGGATAATAACGGCGCGAAATACCTTTGTCATACGGATAAGGCATTGGTGGTATACGATGCAGCCACAGCAAGAACGATACTTAACTATCCGCACAAAGAAATCGCCGCTGCTTGTTTTACTCCCGATGGAAAAAATATATTGCTGACGGATAAAGATGATTTTATCCTCATTGACATCAATGGCAAGCAGATCGCCTCGGCCAAAGTGAACGTCTACTATTCTGCCATGGCTTTCGCAGGTTTTGGTACTGAACTGATCGGCATCAATCCAGCCGGGGTAGACATATATAACTGTAAGAATTATTTTCCCCTAAAGAAACAAGCTGCTGCCGAAATAAAAACCCCTGTAGAGCCAGTTGTCAAAACAACGCCTGTGATGAAGAGCGAGGTTAAACCAGCAACACAGGAACTGGTTGCCCCCAAATGGACGCTGCCTTACAAGGCAAGTGATTTCATCACGCCATTCAACAACGATTCTTTTTATCTCTATAGCAGCGATAAGGCGCTTAGATATTTTATAATGTACAAAAAAGATGAGCCTGGTTTTCTCTGGAAAAATCCATTTGCTTATTACCAATATTTCGGTTTCAGCAACCAGGAAAAATTCATGAACGGCAGCATCTACATATTCGACGTAGCCGATAGCGCTGCCAAAATAGGGAGCTATTACGACACCGATAAAGACAAAAAGGACCAGATGATCGGTGGTAACAATTTCCAGGCTAAAGT
>Ga0070682_100000526_pt1 | contig 23919 bp, 19 predicted proteins | sample KBSC63LmetaG_FD_64668 | JGI IMG/M metagenome (GOLD analysis project Ga0070682, IMG submission 64668) | Corn rhizosphere microbial communities from Kellogg Biological Station, Michigan, USA - KBS C6-3L metaG | ecosystem: Host-associated > Plants > Roots > Rhizosphere | place: USA: Michigan...
GCAGATCCGCATGTCCTCGATCGTGTCGATCGGCACCCCGGTGCGGCCGACCTCGCCGTGGCAGAGCGGGTCGTCGGAGTCGCGGCCGAGCTGGGTCGGCAGGTCGAAGGCCATCGAGAGCCCGGTCGAGCCGTGCTCGATCAGGTAGCGATAGCGCTCGTTGGTGTCCTCGGGGGTGGCGAAGCCGGCGTACTGGCGCATCGTCCAAAGCCGGTCGCGATACATCCCCTCGTGGATCCCCCGGGTGAAGGGCGGCGCCCCGGGCTCACCGAGGCGCTCCTCCAGGCCGGGCGCGACGTCGTCGGCGTCGTAGACGCGCTCTATCTCGATGCCCGAATCGGTGAAGACGCGCTCGTCCTCTGGGCCGACAACGGGGGCGATCGTGCGGTGGGTCTCTTCGGTAGCCATGCCGACAGGATATGTGGGAGCGGAACATCGCGACCAGGCAGCGCCATCGCCGCGCCGCCGACCCCTGGTCTAGTTTGCTCAACTATTTAAGTTGCATTTGTGTGTTCCCTTCTGTACCTTCGCCCGTACCGGAGCAGCTAGGAGGCCGTTCCGGTTCGTGGACTCAAAGCGCGCATGGCGCCGAGCCATGCTGGAGGGGAAGGGGATTGGGAGATGTCGCAGCTGGCCAGTCGCAGTGCTCCGCAACTTCTGCCGCCGTTTTGGCCGGTAGATGACCAGCACGGCGTCGGCCACGTTCGCCTCGAGGGTGAGCCACCGACCAACGCCGCAGAGGTGATGCCGCTGCTGCTCCGGCTCGCCGCCCAAAGCGACGCGATGCGCAGCCTGCAGAGCGCCGAGGGCGAGTGTCTCTCCGAGGGGGTCGCCTCCGTCCTGCGCGGCGAGATGGCCGAAGCGATGCGCGAGCTGGCGGACCTGATCGACGATGAGAGCGCCGAGACGGTTCGCCTGCGCGCAAAAAGCCTCGCCGGTGGAATCGAGCACCGCGAGATGACGCTCGAGATCGCCCGCAGCGGCCCGCCTCCGGCCCTGGAGATCGTTTGCGGACCGCTCTGCACCTGGCGCATGAAGACGCGCGTCGGGCTGCACTCGTTCCTCGCCGCCGCTCGCGACGAGGACCAGCAGAAGCTGCTTGATCAACTCGACGACTCGCTCGAGCAGGCCCTTGCCTCGGTCGAAGCGGAAATCGACGCGAAGGGGATGAGCGTCCCCTTCAAGCTGCCGATGAACGTCACCAACCTGCTGATCTCGGCGGGTGAGGCAGCCGGCCACCCCAAGCACTTCGCCTACTTCATGCCCGAGGACGAATGGGTCGACGGACTGCCGATCGAGGAACAGCGCACTCTCTACATGCGCAACGTTCACCTCGCGCGCTACACGGAGATCACGATCCCGCTCGCCGAAACACTGCTCAGCGGTCCGATGCGAGCGGCCGACGTGCCGATCTCCGACACCCTGATGCCGTGGATCCGCGGCCACGACCACGGCCACAACGTCGTCGTGCCCTCCACTCGTTACGACGAGTGGATGGAGACGCTGGGGATTGAGCCCTTCATGGCGCTGCAGGAGGCAATTGCCGACGTCTACGGCTTCCTGATGACGATCTCCGAGCCCTGGCTGGCGATTACCGGTGTCAGCCGCCTCGACATGTGCGCCACGCACATGGCCGAGTTGCTCCATTACCTGCGGCGCGGTCCCAAGTACTACGGCGACCCGGGTGCGGCCTACGTCGAACTCAGCTTCCTTGCCGAGAACGGCTTCGTCGAGATCGACGACGCGGGGCGGATCAGCTGGAACGAGGAAGACTTCTGCCGCGGCATGGCCGCCCTGGCCAGCGCCCTGACCGAGTCGACGGTCGGCGCGCCCGACGAGAGCGGCTCCGAAGCACTGCTCGCCCGCTACGGCTGGCCGGCCGAGACGGCGGCGATGCGGACCTTCGAGGCGATGCGCAAGGAGCTGACCAACGTGCCCACGTCAATTGCCTTCTACCGGACGAGCGACGTAGCGGCAGCCGACAAAGTCCCCGTCCCGGCTTAGCTCCTCGAGACAAGCGAACAGCTGAAGCGTTCTCGCGCTGAGCGGTTCAGCTCTTGGCGGTGTGCTGCGAAGTTTGAGCGGGCGTCGGGCGGAGGTCCGCCGGACACTCAGCGCGAAGCGCGTCCGGCGGACCTCCGCCCGACGCCCCCCGCTTAATCCGAAGCCCCTGCCAACCGCTCGACCCCCGACTGCTCAATAGTCATCTTCAGCCCCTCGCGCAGCTCGATCTTCGGCTCCCAGCCGAGCAAGTCACGGGCCCGGCTGATGTCGGGGCGGCGCTGCTGAGGGTCGTCGGTGGGCAGCGGCTCGTAGATGATCTCCGAGCGCGACTCGGTAACCTCGATCACGGCTTTCGCCAGCTCCAGCAGGGTGAACTCGTTGGGATTGCCGACGTTCACGGGCGAGTGCACGTCGGACTCGGCCAGGGCGACGATGCCGCGGATCAGGTCGTCGACGTAACAGAAGCTGCGGGTCTGCGAGCCGTCGCCGAAGACGGTCAGCGGCCGGTCCTCGAGCGCCTGGCGCAGGAAGGTAGGGATAGCCCGCCCGTCGTGGGCGCGCATGCGCGGTCCGTAGGTGTTGAAGATGCGCACGATCGAGGTGTCGACTCCCTGCTGGCGGTGGTAAGCCATCGTCATCGCCTCGGCGTAGCGCTTGGCCTCGTCGTAGACGCCGCGCGGCCCGATCGGGTTGACGTGGCCCCAGTAGTCCTCGGTCTGCGGGTGGACCTGTGGGTCGCCGTAGACCTCGCTGGTCGAGGCGATCAGGAAGCGGGCGCGCTTGAACTTGGCGACGCCGAGCATGTGGTGAGTGCCGTGCGAGCCGACCTTGAGCGTATGCAGCGGCAGCCGCAGGTAGTCGATCGGGCTGGCCGGCGAAGCAAGGTGGTAGACGAAGTCGACGTCCTCGGGGATATCGACGTACTCGATGATGTCGATGTGGCGGAACTCGAAGGCCGGGTCGCGGATGTGCTCGATGTTCTGCAGGGAGCCGGTCTCGAGGTTGTCGATGCAGATCACCCGGTGTCCCTTGCCGAGCAGGTGCTCACAGAGGTGGGAACCGAGGAAGCCGGCGCCGCCGGTGATTACGCAAGTACTCATCGGCGCTGATGCTATCGGCCGCCCGAAGAAGAGGCTGACCGGTCGGATCTGCGCAATTTGCGCTGATATCGCCCGGTAACTCGTCCAGCAGGGGGGCGAGTTCCGCTCAGGCGCCGAGTTGGCTTGCCATGTTTTCGGCGGGAAATCTGAACCGGTGCAAGGGGAACTGGGCGGGGAATTGAGCCAGGGAGAACGAGCAACGAAGGCCACTGGCGCAGCGCGCAAGCGCGCTGCGGTCGAAATGATCGCCCGCCACGAAGCGGCCCTGCGGCGCACGGCACGCCGCTACTCGCTCGACGCCGAAGACGCGGAAGACGCTTACCAGCGGGCGCTGGAGATCGCCCTGACCAAAGCCCCGACCACCGACTTACGCGAACTGATCCGCTGGACCCAAACGGTGACCAAGCACGAGGCGCTCGCGGTACGCCGAAGCCGCGAGAAGCTGCTCGGTTACCAGCGGACACGCGAAGGCACGGCGGAGGACCCGGTGGCGCTGCTCCCATACCGCGGCGACGGGCCCGACGTGCAGGCCGAGCGCCGCGAGGAGATCGCCCGCAGCCGCGAGGCGCTGCAGGCGCTGAAGCCGGCCGAGCTACGCGCTCTGGGCCTACTCGCTGAGGGCTACTCCTACGCCGAGATCGGCGAGCGAACCGGCTGGAGCCAGACCAAAATCAACCGCCTGCTCGCCGAGGGCAGGGCCCGCTTCCGTGCCATCACCGCCAGCAGCGCGGACGGCAGTCGCTGCCGTGACCTGCAGCCGCTGCTCTCGGCATTTTGCGATGGCGAGGCGGGGACGCGCGAGACAGTTGAAGTGCAGGAGCACCTGCGAGCTTGCGCCCACTGCCGGGCGACAATGCGGACCTACCGAGCGGCGCCGCGCGTGGCGGCGGCGATGCTGCCCCTGCTGCCTTCCTCGCGGTCGCTGCTGGAAAGAGCGCAGGAGCTGGCCGCCAACTTCGGAGCGCGGCTGCCGGGATTTGGCGGCGGCGAATCGGTGGCCACCCAGGTCGCGGTCGCGGGCGGCTCGCGCGGCGCCGGCATGGCGGCGGTCGCAAAGTTGCTGACCGTCTGCGCCGGAGCCGCCGGGGGGGCGGCCGCGTGCGTGGCAACGGGCGTGCTTCCCGCGCCGGCGCTCGTCGCAGACCCAGCGCCAAAGCCGGCGATCGAACGACCGGCCAGCGCGAGCGCTGCGAGCGAAGACGAGGCGATCGACTACCAGCCCGCGCCCGCGCCGGCCGAAGCTGCGCCGAGCAAGCCCGTGCAAAAGCCCGCGGCAAATGAGACGGCGGCGCCGGTCAGCGCCGAACCGAGCGGGGCGACGGCCGGAGCGGTCGAATACGAAGCACCCGCGCCCGCGCCCGCGCCCAAATCGCCGAGCAGCGTCGATGCTGCCCCCGCCCCAAGCTCAAGCGGCTCGGCAGCCGGCGAGTTCGGCCCATGAGCAGACAGGCCGTCGCATCTGCAACGCGTTGCGGCACCAAGAGGGCCACAAAACGTTGCACCTCTGCGGTCGTGCTGGCGTTAGCGGCGGCGCTGGTTTGGCCCGCGGCGGCAGGAGCCTCCCTACAGCCCGTCGGCCTGCAGGTCGACGGCGGAGAAGACAACTGGCAGCCTCGGCAGATGTTCGCGCTCAGCTGGAGTAATCCGCCGGGCGTTGCGGCAGTCCACTATCGGCTGCTCAGTCCCAGCGGGCAGGTGCTGATCGCCGATACGACCCTGCCGTGGGCAGCTGACGCGATCGAACATCTCAGCGTGCCGCCGACGCCGGGCGCTTACACGGCCGAGGTCTGGCTCGAGGACAGCAAAGGCGCGAGCGGGCCCACGGCAAGCGCCACGTTGCGCTTCGACGATGCGCACCCGGGTGCGGTCGAGCCGCTCCCCTCCCCCGGCTGGATCGGCCGCTCGGCGTTCCCCTACACCGTCCACCTCTCCCACCCGAGCGGTCCACAGCCCCTCTCCGGCGTCCGTGGCTACGCCGTCTCGACCGATTCCTCGCCGGCCGGCCGCCCCTGTACCGGTACGACCTGCGCTGGGGCCGAGGTCGACCTGCAGGGTGGGATCGCGGTCGACGCGCTGGCGATCGCCGAGCTTCCCGAGGGCCTGAACTACCTGCACGCGGTTGCCGTCTCCGGCGCGGGGGTTCCCTCGGCGGCCGTCGGCACCACCCCCCTCCGCGTCGACAAGACCGCACCGCTGACGCAGATCGAGGGCCTGCCCAGTGGCTGGTCGAAGGAGCCGCTGAAGCTCACCGCGACGGCCAACGATTCAGCTTCGGGCATGGCCGCCGCCGGTGCTCACGGTCCCTTCACCGCGATCAGAGTCGATGGCGGGACTCCAATCACAGCGGCTGGCGGAAGCGTCACCACGACCGTGATCGACTCCGGCGTGCACACGATCTCCTACTACGGCCGCGACGCCGTCGGCAACGTCGCCGACGGCGCCAGCATCAACGGCCGGCAGAACCCACTGCCGGCGACGGCGGTGGTCAAGGTCGATCGCGAACCACCCAGGCTCGCCTTCGCCGTCGCCCAGCGGGCCCAGGACCCAGAGCTGATCGAAGCCCACGCGGAAGATCGCTACTCCGGCCTCGACCCGGACCGCGGCTCGATTACGGTCCGGCGTGCCGGCGCTGGCGAGCGCTTCGCCGCGCTGCCGACGCAGGTGACGAACGGTGCCCTGCGGGCGCACTGGGACTCGAGCGCCTATCCCGCCGGGGAGTACGAGTTCCGCGCGAGCGCCTACGACGCAGCGGGCAACACAGCGGTCTCGTTGCAGCGAGCCGATGGTTCGGCGATGCGACTGCCGGGCCCGCTCAAGGTGCCGGTGAAGCTCGTCACCAAGGGCGGCCAGCGGACCGTTCGCTACGGGCGAGGCATCTGGTTCGCGGGCCGAGCCCTGGCCGCCCGCCGGACACCGCTGGCAAGGGTGTCGGTGAAGGTGATCGAGCGCTTCGCGCCGGGCAGCGTGCCGGCAGAGCGGGTGTCAATCGTCCGCACCGACGCTGGTGGCGGCTTCGGAATTCGCCTCGCGCCGGGCCCGAGCCGCGAAGTCGTCGCCGCGATCGCGCCAACCGCAACGACCCGCGCTGCAAGCAGCCGCGCCACGAACATGACCGTGAACAGCCACGTCGCCCTGCGCGCTTCCGCCACCGTCGCCAGGATCGGCGGCACCCCGCTCGTCTTCCGCGGCAGGGTCGCGAGCCGCGGCGCGGCGATGCCAGCCGAGGGCAAGGTGGTGCAACTGCAGTTCCGGCTCCCGGGCTTGCCGTGGAGCGAGTTCCGCAGCGTCAGGACTGGCCTGGACGGGCGCTTTCGCTACGCCTACCGCTTTAGCGACGACGACAGTCGCGGCGCGCGGTTCCAGTTCAGGGCGTACGCACCAGCGCAAGCCGGCTGGCCCTTCGAGCCAGCCGGCTCACTGCCGGTGTCGGTTCTCGGTGTCTGAGGTCGCCTGACCAAGCAGATCAAGGACGCAGGGAGCGCCGCGTGCTTCTGCACGCAAGCGACTGAGGACGCCGATATGCGCGGGTCAGGCGACCTCAGACCGGGAGGAGGTCGGCGACCTGCCGCACCCGCTGCTCGAGCTCAGTGCGGTTGCGCTTCAGGGTCGTCTCAACCGTGCGCTGACGCTTGCGCGCCTCGCGCTCGACCCGGTTGCGGGTCTTGCGGGCCTCGCTGGTGGCACGCTTGCGGGCGGTGGTGCCGCGGCGCTCGGTGCGCTTGACCCGGCGGCGCAGCTCGGTCCGGTAGGACTTGAGCTGTTTTTCGGCGGCGCTGCGGCCGGTGAACGGCTCGACCAGCTCGCTGACGCGATCGGTGACGCTGAGCACTGCACCGACCGGAAGGTCGACAGCGGTCTCGGCGACGCTGCGGGTCTGGCGTTTCTCAGCGGTGGACGTGCTTTTGGCTTTGGAGGCGGAGCTTTTGCTCCCGTTGGTCGTTGCCATGTGAAAGATGAATCCCTTCGTCTGCGGTTTCCTGCCTCGGATTCGCGAGTGTAACGAACATACGTTCTACGCGAACAGACGTTCCTAAACCCGAATCGCGCGCTGGTTACTGCCCGGCACGCGCAATCGCCAATCCGCGCTCCCCGGCGGCGGCGGCGAAGGTGTAGCGAGCGTCGAGACCGAGCGCGGCCGCGTCCAGCGATCCCTCGCCGAAAGCGACCTCGCCGCCAGCCTCGCGGACGATCAGCTGGGTCGCCGCGGCGTCGACCGAGCGGCAGGGGCGCAGGCCGATCATCGCGTCGAAGCGGGCGGCGGCGACATAGGCGGCGGTGATCGCGATCGAGCCGACCACGCGGATCCGATAGACGCGCCCGGCGAAGGCTTCGAGCGCAGGGATGGCGCGCTCGGGCTCAGCCGCCTCGAGGCCGAGCAGCTCGAGCTTGTCGCCGTCGGCGGCCACCTCGATTCGCTCGTCGTTCAATCTCGCTCCCTCGCCGCGCTGGGCGCTGAACTCCTCACCGGCTCCGAAGTCATAGACGTAGCCGAACTCGACTGCGGCCATCGAGTCCTCGCTGGCGACGGCGAGGCTGAGACTGTGCGAGGGCAGCGTGCGGCGGGCGTTGAGCGAACCGTCGATCGGATCGATCACGACCCGGGCGGGGCCACCGCCACCGAACTCGACCTCGCCCCGCTCCTCCGATACGGCGACGAACGAGGCGCCCTGCTCGGCCAGCGCATCGAGCTCGGCGAAGACGAGGTCCTCGCAGCGGCGATCGATTACCAGGGTGTGATCGCCGCCCTCGCCGACGCCCTCGTACTCGGTGCGGGCCTCGATGCCGCGCACCTCGTCGAAGATCGTCCGCTGCGCGGTCACCACGCGGCGGCAGATTCCCAGCCAGTCTGCGGAGAAAACGTCCATCGGGCCCATCCTATGGAGGCCGCGCACTCGCTAGCGTTGGATCATGCTCACTCTGGCGGAGGCACAGCAGCGCGCGGTGCAGCACGGCAGCGGTCCCCTGCTGCTGCTCGGCGTCGCCGGTACCGGCAAGACCGAGGCCCTGGCGCGACGGCTCACGCGGCTGGCTGAAGAGGAGGTCGCGGTCGAGCGGATCCTCGTCCTCACCGCCACCCGACCCACCGCGCGGCGCCTGCAGGCACGCGCCGAGACGCTGCTGCAGACGCCTTACGAGGAGCTCTGGATCGACACCTGGCCGGCGATCTGCGAGCGCCTGCTGCGCGCCCACTCGACCGCCGCCGGGCTCAACCCCTTCTTCGACGTCCTTGGTCCGGCGGAGCGGCTGGCGATGATGCTCGATCACCTCGAGCAACTGCCGCTTCGCAACCACGAAATTCGCGGCAACCCCGCCGGCCTGCTCGCTCGCCTGCTCGCCCAGATCGACGAGCTGAAGGCGGGCTCCGATCCGCCCGAGCCCGACCTCGCCGAGTTCTGCGCCGCCCACGACCGGATCGTCGCCGAGTCCGGCAACCTCGACCAGGGCGACGTCTTTCTCACCCTCGGCAAGCTCCTGCACGAGCGCCCAGAGATCCGCACCGAGATCGCCGGTCGCTTCCCTTACCTGATGGTCGACGAGTACGAGGACACAACGCCCGCCCAGCGCACGATCCTCACCAAGTTGGCCGAGGAGAGCCCGAACCACCTCTACGCCCAGGACGCTGCGGCGGAGCCCGCCGCCGAGCTTCCCTCGGTCCTGCTCGAGCAGCAGTTCCGCCAGCCGGCGGTGCGCTTTTGGAGCTGCGGCAACGAGCGGGCGCAGGCGCAGGCGGTCGCGCGCGAGGTCGAGCACCTGCTCAGCGAGGGTGCTCCGCCGGAGACAATCGGCGTGCTGATCGACGACCCGGCGGCGAACGCCGGGCCGGTCTCGGCGGCGATGGAGGAGCGCGGCGTTCCCTTCCACCTGGCCGGCCCCGCGGCGCTCTTCCAGCGCCCCGAGGTGCGCGACGCGATCGCCTGGCTGCGGGTGCTCGCCGCCCCCGATGACTCGGCGGCGGCGGCGCGGGCGCTGACCCGGCCGCCGATCGAGCTGCGCGCCGCCGATCTGGCGCGATTGACGACGATCGCACGGCGGCGCAAGGTCGACATGGTCTCGGCCTGCGAGGCGGCGCTGGAAAGTCCCCAGATCCCACCCGAGGGGCGGGAGCGAATCCAGGCCTTCCTCAAGCTCTACGGCGAAGCCTCGGCGGCGATGGAGGAACGCCGCGCCGATGTCTTCGTCAGGCGCCTGATCGAGCGGATCGGGCTGCGGCGACAGCGGCTCTTCGCCGCCGAGCCCGAGGTGGCGGAGCGCCTGCTCGGCCTCTCCCGCCTGGCCGAGCTCGCCTCCGCCTGGGCGCGGCGCGAAGCGCACGGCTCGACCCGCGACTTCGTCCGCTACCTCAGCGCCGTCGCCGAGGCCGGGGTCGAGCCGGCCGGGGGCGAGGAGCCCGCTTCCCCCGGCTCGGTCCAGGGCCACGCCCGCGGGGCCGCCAAGGGGATGGACTTCGACCACGTCTTCGTGCTCGGCCTCGAGCGCGCCGGTGGCGACGATCGGATCGGAGCACCCGCTCGCTCGACCCTGGTGCTCTCGCGGATCGACGCCGATGGCGAGGGCGCGGCCACAGCAGCGGGCCTTTATGAGTCGATGCTCGCCACGCACGCGGGCGAGGAGGAGCGCCACGGCGAGGAGCTGTTCGGGCCCGCTGAGGGCCTGCACGCCACCTACCGCAAGCTGCGCGAGGAGGTGCTCGAGGCGTCTTGGCGGGCCGGACGCGAGCTCTCGGAGCCGCGCCTGGACACCGTGATCGACGTCAACCGGGCGATCGCCCGCCACCTCGAGCTGCTCAAGCTGGCGGCGCTGGCGCAGCGACCGGGCGAGGAGGCGACAGCCGAGGCAATCGCGGCGGTCAACGGGCTGCTGCGGCAGGTGGCAACGCCCGAGCAGCAGACCGAGCTCGACGCCTCCCCGCTCGACTCCTACCTGCTCGGCTCGGAGCGCGAGCGCGACGGCCGCCGCCGCCTGATCGCGGCCCGCCACGAGCCATCGCTGGAAGCCTTCCTGCCGCGCCGCGGTGACGGCGCCCTCAGCCTCTCGGCCTCCGACCTCGACCTCTACCTGACCTGCCCGCTCAAGTACAAGTTCCGCCGCGTCTTCGGCATCCCCGAGGAGCCGACGATCAACCAGCGCTTCGGCATCCTCATCCACAGCGTCCTGGAACGCTTCCACAAGGACGCAGGCGTTGAAGGCAGCGGCGGGTTGGCGGAGCTGATGGACCTCTTCGAGTCCGGCTGGCGGCGCTCGGGCTTCGGCTCCAGCGATGACGAGCTGCAGTTCCGCGACCGCGCCCGTGAAGCGATGCGCCTCTACTGGCAGCGCGAGAGCGAGTCAGAGAGCGAGCCGGTTTGGCTGGAGCGCAAGTTCGACATCCGCATCGGCGCCCACCAGGTGCGCGGCCGCGTCGACCGCGTCGACCGCCTGCCCGATGGCAGCTACGAGCTGATCGACTACAAGACCGGCGAACGCAAGAGCGAAGCCCAGCTCGAGAACGATCTACAGCTGGCGCTCTACAGGCTCGCGGCTCGCGATGCCTGGGAGCTCGAGGCGGGAACCGGCAGCTACTACTACGTGCTCGACGCCGAGAAGGTCGCGGCCCCGATCCGGCCCGACGATGCAGAGCGGGTGGAGCGCACCGTGCTCGAAGTCGGCGAGGGGGTGCTGGGCCAGGACTTCGAGCCGCGCCCGGCGCCGACTACCTGCAGCTGGTGCGACTACCGGCTGATCTGCCCGGCGGCGGAGAGTTAGCGCTACTCGTCGCCCTGCTGGCGCAGGAACTGTTGGAAGTCGCGGGCGATGGTGTCCGCAGAGGGCAGGTTCTCCGGCCCGTCGAGCTGCTCGGTTTGTTCGGCCTCGATGCGGTCGACCAGCTCCTCGATCTCGGGGTTGGCGGCGATCGCGCGGTCGATCTGCTCCTCGTAGCTGGCGGTCTCCTCCTCCAGCTCGGTGGCGTCGACGGCGATGCCGGTCAGGCCCTCGAGCCGGCGCAGCAGGGCGAGCGCCGCCTTCGGATTGGGCACCGCGGCGACGTAGTGGGGCACCGCCGCCCAGAGCGAAGCTGAGCTCATCCCGACCTTGCGGCAGCAGTCGTGGACGATGCCGACGATACCCGTCGGTCCCTCATAGTTGGAGCGCTGCAGGTCGAGCTCCTCGACCAGTTTCTCGTCCGAGGCGAGCCCGGTGATCGGCACCGGCAGAGTGTGGGAGACCTCGGCGACCAGGGCCCCGAGGGTGATCACCATCTCGACCCCGAGCGTGTCGGCGGCGGTGGCGATCGTCTCCGAGAAGGTGCGCCAGCGCAGGTTCGGCTCGGTACCGTCGAGCAGGACGAGGTCGCGCTCCGCCGCCGGGATGCGGACGGCGATCAGGTTGTTGTGCGGCCAGTCGATGCGTCGCGCCTGGCCCTCGGTGAGCACGATCGTCGGTCGCGTCGCCTGGAAGTCGAAGTAGTCCTCAGCGTCAACCTCGGCGATCAGCTCCGAGTCGAAAGCGTCGCCGACCGTGGTTACGGCGGTCGACGCCGCGGCGGCAGCGTCGTTCCAGCCCCGGAAGGAGCAGACGAGAATCGGGTTGCGCAGCTGCGGTACGTCGCCTTCCCAGCGAAGTGAATCCACACGTTTGAGGTTACCGATGGCCCTCGGCCGCGCTTGGGTCAGGCGGGAGTGGAGAGGGCGCGCCGCACGAGCGTGTAGGCCATGAAGAGAGCGAGAGCCGCAAAGGCCAGTTCCAGCGCCCGGGCGGGGATCTCGTTGGAGATCGCGACGCCGACCAGGACCCCGAGCGGCGAGAGCGCTCCGATCACCAGCGCCTCGCGGAGCCTGACGTTGCCGTAGCCGTTCTGGCGGTAGGCGCCGACGAGGGCGACGATGACGATCATCAGCAGCGAAGTCGACTCCCCCTCGACCTGGGTGAGGCCGAGGAAAACCGTCAGCGCCGGCACGAAGAGCACGCCGCCGCCGACGCCGACCAAGCCGCCGGCGAGGCCGCCGGCGATCGCGATCAGTATTGCGGCGAGCTCGTTCACCTGACGATCAGCTCGATCGCGACCGCGACGAGGAGCGCCGCAAAGAGCAGTGAGACGGCACGCTGGGGAATGCGCTGCTGGATCGCCGTGCCGGCGACGACGCCGAGGATCGCCGGGATCGTCAACAGCAGCCCCGTGACGACGTGCACGTTGCCGTAGAGACCGCCCTGGGCGATGGCGCCGAGGAGGCCGATGAGGACGATCGCGGCGAGGCTGGTGCCGGTGGCGAGCCGCTCGCCGAAGCCGAACCAGAAGATCAGCAGGGGAACGATGACGGTACCGCCGCCGACGCCGAAGAGGCCGCTGAAGGCCCCCGCCAGGGTGCCGATCGCCGCCAGCTTGAGCAGGCGCTGAGAGGGCATCGCTGAGTCGGGCGCCATCGTGCCGCGATACTAAGGCCGTGCCTCCCGCAGACGAGACAGGGGAAGGCGGCAGCGGGCACTCGGCGCTGGCCCCGCTGCGCGCCGACCCGGCCCGCACCGCGATCCTCACCGACGTCGACGGCACCCTCGCCCCGATCGTCGAGCGCCCCGAGCTGGCCGCCGTGCCACCGCGCGCCAGCGAGCTGCTGCGGGGGCTGAACCGGCGCTTCGGCCTGGTCGGCTGCATCTCGGGGCGACAGGCGCTGGAGGCACGCCGCTTGGTCGGCGTCGAGGAGATCGCCTATGCCGGTAACCACGGGCTGGAGCTGCTGTTGCCGGGCGAGGCCGAGCCGCAGCTGGATCCGGCGCTGGCCGGTGCCGAGCGGGTGGCGGCGGACTTCATCGCCGGGCTTGACGCGGGGAGGCTGGCGGCGACCGGCTTTCGGCTCGAGGACAAGGGCCCGATTCAGTCGCTGCACTGGCGCGGCGCCGCGGACGAGCGCGGCGCCGAGGCATGTGCGCACGAGATCGCCGCCAAGGCCGGGCGGGCAGAGCTGGAACCGCGCTGGGGCCGCAAGGTGCTCGAGTTGCGCCCGTTGGGGGGCGGCGGCAAGGACGCTGCGGTCGCCGCACTGCTGGCCGGCGAGGACATCGTCGCCGCCGTCTTCGCCGGCGACGACCGCACCGACCTCGACGCCTTCCGCCGCCTGCGCGAGCTCGAGCAAGCTGGCGAGCTTCGCTCGGTGCTCTGCGTCGGGGTGATCTCACCCGAGGCGCCGCCGGCGTTGACCGAAGAGTGCGACCTCGCCGTCGACGGCCCGGAGGGCTGGGTCGCCCTGCTCGAGGAGTTGGCCGAGTAGCGATGCCTTACACCGACCTGCTGCGCGTCACCGTCCTGCTCACCGGCGCCGAGGCGACGGCCCTGGCTGCGATCACCGCCGTGGCGACAAACCGCGACAGCGACGCGACGACCCTGACCGTGGCCGCCGCATGGTGGCTGATCGCGCTCGTCGTCGGTTTCTGGCTCGGCCGCCCGAGCCGGGCGACCGAGGGCCTGCGCGACGCGCTCGCCGGCGCCCGCACCGCGACTTCGCTGCCGTCCGAGTCACCGGCGCGGATCGCCTTCGCCCGCCTCTGGCCGGTCGCCCTCACCGCCGTCGCCGCCGGCGCCCTCGGCGTCTTCTTCCCCGGCGTCGCCGCGATCGGTGCCGGCTACGCCCTGCTCGTCTCGCTCGCTTGGCACAGCCGCGAGGCGGCCGTGTTGGCGATCGAGCAACGCGACGGGGTCAAGTTCTACGTCGTCCCCAACTCCGCCCTGCGTCCGATCCAGCTCGTCCGCACGCCGGGCCTGCGCAGCAGCCGCGTCTCCTGAGTGAGCGTCGCCCTCGGCGGGTAGCTTGGTCGCAATGACCCCGCGTTCCCTGATCGCGATCGCCGCCCTTGCACTGGTCCTGCTCCTGCCCGCGAGCGCGAGCGCGGTGGAACGGACGGTCACCGTCAAGGGCTCGGCGACGCAGAAAGTTCCCAACGACGCGGCCAAGCTCGGCTTCTCGGTCAGCAAGGAAGGCAAAAGCCGGCAGGCCGCTCTGCGCGTCGTCGCGGTGAAGTTGAAGGCGGTGATCGCCGTCGTCCAGTCGACCCCCGGGATCGGTCCCGGCGACGTCACCACGGGGGCGATCTCGGTCCGCAAAATCACCCGCAACGAGCACACTCTGTTCCGTGCTTCCGAGGGAGTCGGCGTGGTGCTCCATGAGCCCGCGCGCGCCGGCGAACTGGTCAACGCCGCGGTGGCGGCCGGAGCCACCGGCACCCGCGGCCCCGACTTCTTCGCCGCCAACCCCGAAGCCGCGTACAACAACACCCTGCTGGCGGCCTTCGACCAAGCCAAGGGGAAGGCCTCGACCCTCGCCACCCGCGCCGGCGCGATCTTGGGACCAGCACTGACCATTGAAGAAGCAACCGAAGCGGTCCCCGTTGAAGGCCGCGCGAGTCCCAAGGGAGCTGCTGACACAGCCCCGGCGCCGCCCGCCAAGCCGGGTGCCTCCACAGTCACCGCCACCGTCCGCCTCGTCTTCGCCTTGGAATAAGCACTACTCGCGGGGGGTGGCGCCGTAGGGGGACCCACCCCTGAGGAAGCTTTAGCTACCGGAAGGGGTGGGGGTTCCTGCGGCGACAGGACCCGCCGCGCCTACCGCTTGGTCAATCTCTTGAAGTCGGCCCAGCCGCGCGTGTTCGCGATGTCCGCCGGACCCAGCCAAGCTCGTCTGGCGGTGGCGACCGCGTAGGACATGTTGTTGAGCGTCTCCACCCCGTGCGCATCGGTGTTGAGCACGATCGTCACCCCGGCGTCACGGGCAAGCCGGGCGTGCTGCTCGGAGAGGTCACGGCGGTTGGGGTTGCCGTTGATCTCGATCATCGTGCCGTTGCGGGCCGCCGCCTCCGCAACCGCCTCGACGTCGATCCCGTAGGGCTCGCGGCGCCCGATCAGGCGGCCGGTGAGGTGGCCGATGCAATCGACGTGGGGGTTGTCGATCGCCGCCAGCACCCGCGCCGTCATCTCTTTCGGCGAGACGGCAAAGGAGGTGTGAACGCTGGCGAGGACCCAGTCGAGCGCCGCCAGCAGGTCGTCGGGGTAGTCGAGCGAGCCGTCGAGACCGATGTTGACCTCGGAGCCGGCAAGCAGGCGGAAGCCGCGTTTGCCCTTGTTCCAGTCGGCGACCTCGTCGACTCGTTCCCAGAGCCGCTCGGCGGTGACGTGGTCGCCGAAGCCGTGGCTGGCGGAGTGGTCGGTGATCGCCATGTAGGCGTAGCCGCGTTCGCGGCCGGCCTCAGCCATCTCCTCCAGGGTGTTGCGGCCGTCGGAGAGGGTGGTGTGGGAGTGCAGGTCGCCGCGGACGTCGTCGAGCGAGACCAGCTCGGGCAGCTTGCCCTCACGGGCCGCCTTGAGCTCGCCGCGACCCTCGCGCAGCTCGGGCTCGATGTAGGCGTAGCCGAGGCGCTCGTAGACCGCCTCCTCGCTGGCGCAAAGGTCGACCTTGCCGCTCTCGACCTCGGTCACCCCGTGCTCGGAGACCGAGAGTCCGCGGCCGACGGCGTCCTCGCGCAGCTGCACGTTGTGCGCCTGGGAACCCGTGAAGTGCTGCAGCAGGTTGCCGAAGGCCTCCGGCGCGACGATCCGCAGGTCGACCGAGATCCCATTCTGGGTCTGCGCTCGCACGCCGTTGGGACCCGGTTTCCCCGCCGCCGCGATCAGCGGGCTGGCGGCGAGGTGCTCGGCCAGTTCCTGCGGCTCGGTGGCGGTGGCGATCAGGTCGATGTCCTTGCAGGTCTCGGCCCAGCGCCGCACCGAGCCGGCCACCTCGACCCGCTCGGCGGCGGGGTGCTCGCGCAGTAGCCGCGCCAGCTCATCGGCGATCGGCCGGGCCATCGAGAGCAGCACGCGGCCGCTCCCCTCCCCCGGCTCACCAAGCCGTTCGAGCCCGGCCAGCACGTTTTCCTCCGCCTTCGGACCAAGGCCTTTCATCTCGCGGATCCGTTCGCCCTCCGCCGCCGCCCTGAGGTCGTCGAGCGTCGCCACCCCGAGCTCGTCGAAGAGCCGGCGCGCCGTCTTCGGCCCGACCCCCGGCACGCGGGTCACCTCGACCAGGGTGGGCGGGAACTTGGCCTTCAGCTTCACCGCCGCGGGGATCTCGCCGGTCGTCAGCAGAGCGTCGATCTTTTCCGCCAGGGTCTTGCCGACGCCGGGGACCTCGGTGACCCGGCCGGCCGCAGCCAGATCGGCAACCGAGACCGGGCTTTCGCGGATCGCCTTGGCCGCGGTGCCGTAGGCCAGCACCCGGTATTTGACCGCGCCATCGAGCTCGTAGAGCACCCCCAGTTCCTCCAGGGCGGCGGCGATTTCGGCGTTCGTCATAGCTGCAAGCTAGCGTGAGGAGGTGTCCGAGAGGGACCTTGCAAACCCTCGCTATACTTTATGAAGTATTGAGCGGCGGAACTCGATAACTCGATCCCAGGAGAGATCCCAGTGACAGGCAAACTCAGCGACGTGACAGACGCCACCTTCAAGTCGGAGGTCCTCGAGGCCGAGGGCCCCGTCCTCGTCGACTTCTGGGCCCCCTGGTGCGGACCGTGCCGCGTGGTCCATCCCGTGCTCGAGGAGATGGACGCCGAGCGCGAGGACCTCGACATCGTCAGCATCAACGTCGATGAGAACCAGCAGACCGCCGCTCAGTACGAAGTGCTCTCGATCCCGACCCTGATCCTCTTCAAGGACGGGGCAATCGCCAAGAAGGTGATTGGTGCGATGCCCAAGCGTCGCCTCGAGGCCGAGCTCGAGCCGGCTCTCGCCTAGCGGCCGAGTCCATGCCCTTCGTTGAGGTCAACTGGTACGAGGGTCGCTCCGATGAGCAGAAGGCGGAGATCGCCAAGCGCATCGAAGCGGCCCTGATCGACGTCGCCGGGGTTGCTCCGGATCACTGCTGGATCAAGTTCACCGACTCCAAGAAAACCGACTTCATCATCGGCGAAGCAGACCCGAGCTAGCAGGCGCCTAAGAGGTAAAGGCACCCTCTCCCGTGTCCGGCAAATCTCCGTCCGCTGGGCTGATGCTTCAGCGGAGAGAGTCGGGTGCCCCTCCCGCAGAGGCTCCCGGTATTACAGAGCGAAGTGATGCAAGCGACATGCTGCGCGACGGTCTCTGCGGGAGGGGCACCCGACTCTCATGCTCTGATGGATCATCAGGCTTTTGTGACGCTGATGTGGAGGTCGCGGCCGTCGACTCTGACCGGGGCGGTGGCGGTGGCGTCGTAGGACACCGACGTGGCCAGGACCTCGGCGGCTATGTAGGGCTCGTGCTCGCGCGCTGCTGCGACCAGTTCCTCGTCGCCGTCGAGCGCCAGCTCGATGCGGTCGGAGATGTCGAGGCCGGCCGCTTTGCGGGCGTTCTGGACCGCGTGGACGATCTCGCGGGCGAGGCCCTCGCGGCGCAGCTCGTCGTCGAGCTCCAGTTGCAGGGCGACCGCGTGGCCGGCCTCCGCCTCGACCTCGTAGCCCTCCAGCGGCTGCAGGGCGAGGATGACCTCGTCGGCGCCGATCGTGTGGTCGTCGCCGTCGATGCTGATGCCGACCTCGCCGCCGTCGGCCATCACCTTGGCGACGTGGACGGGATCGAGCGCCTCGACCGCGGCGGCGACCTGGGGCATGCGCTTGCCGAAGCGCGGGCCGAGCGAGCGGTAGTTGGGCTTGACCGCGTAGCTGACCAGGTCCGCCTCTTCGGAGACGAAGTCGAGCTCCTTGACGTTGAGCTCGCCGGTGACGAGGTCGGCGCGGGCCTCGATCGCGGCCCGCTCGGCGTCGTTGGCGACGATCACGGCGCGGCGCAGCGGCTGGCGCACCTTGGCCTTGGCCTGGGCGCGGGCGGCGCGACCGAGCTCGACCGTGAGCCGCACCGCGTCCATCGCCGCCTCCAGCTCGGGGTCGGCGAGCGCGGGGTCGGCCTCGGGGAAGTCGCGGAGGTGCACCGAGTCGAGGCTCTCGCCGAGCGCTTCGGCCTCACCGCCGGCGAGGTTGAGGTGGATCTCGTCGGCGAGGAAGGGCGTGAAGGGAGCGAGCAGGGCGGCGACCTCGAGCAGGCAGTGGCGCAGGGTGGCGAAGGCGGCGCGATCGCCGTCCCAGAAGCGGCGGCGCGAGAGCCGCACGTACCAGTTGGAGAGCTCCTCGACGTACTCAGCGATCGCCCGTCCCGCAGCGGTGCAGTCGAACTCGTCCATGTTCCCGCGCACGGTCGCGATCGTCGACTGCAGCTTGGAGAGGGCCCAGCGGTCGAGGTCGTTGCCGGGCTCGGGCGCGCCCACGAAATCGGCGGGACCGAGGTCCTCGGCGTTGGCGTAGAGAACCCAGAAGGAGTAGGTGTTCCAGAGGGTGAGCAGGAACTGGCGCACCGATTCGCCGACCGTGTCGAGCGAGAAGCGGTAGCCCGACCAGGGCTGCTGGGCGGTCAGGTAGTACCAGCGGAAGGCGTCGGCGCCGTGGGCGTCGATCACGTCCCAGGGCTCGACCACGTTGCCCTTGCTCTTCGACATCTTCTGGCCCTCGGGGTCGAGGATCAGGCCGAGGCAGACGCAGTTGCGGTAGCTGCTCCGGTCAAAGAGCAGGGTCGACTCGGCGAGCAGGGTGTAGAACCAGCCGCGGGTCTGGTCGATCGCCTCGCAGATGAAGTCGGCGGGGAAGCGTTCCTTGAACAGCTCCTCGTTCTCGAACGGGTAGTGCAGCTGGGCGAAGGGCATCGCGCCGCTGTCGTACCAGGTGTCGATCACCGACTTGACCCGGTGCATCTCGCCGCCGCAGCTCTCGCAGTCGAGCACCACCTCGTCGATGTAGGGGCGGTGCAGGTCCTCGGGCACCTCTCCCCTGGCCCGCTCGCGCAGCTCGGCGACCGAGCCGGCGCAGTAGCGCTCGCTGCAATCGCCTTTCGTGCAGTGCCAGATCGGCAGCGGCGTGCCCCAGTAGCGGTCGCGCGAGAGCGCCCAGTCGACGTTGTTCTCGAGCCACTTGCCGAAGCGGCCCTGCTTGATGTGCTCGGGGTGCCAGCCGATCGTCTCGTTGTTGGCGAGTAGCTCGTCGCGCACCTGCGAGGTGGCGATGTACCAGCTCGACTTGGCGTAGTAGAGCAGCGGCGTGCCGCAGCGCCAGCAGTGCGGGTAGGCGTGCTCGTAGACCTGCTCGCGAAAGAGCAGGCCGCGCGCGGCGAGGTCGGCGATCAGCGCCTTGGTCACCTCGGGGTCCTTGACGAACTGGCCCTCGAAGCCGCTGACGCGGCGGTCGAAGCGGCCTTCGAGGTTGACCGGGTTGAAGAGCGTGCCGGCGTCGGTCGGATCGAAGATGTCGTTGGCGGCGGCGACGGCGTAGTCGTCTTCGCCGAAGGCGGGGGCGATGTGGACGAGGCCGGTGCCGTCCTCGGTGGTGACGAAGTCGCCGGCGACGACGCGGAAGGCGTTGGCCGGCTCCTCCTCCAACTCGAAGACGGGGCCCTTGTACTGACGACCGACCAGCTCCGAGCCGGGCAGGCGCTCGAGCACCTCGACTTCCTCGCCGAGCACCCGCTCGAGCAGCGGCTCGGCCAGGATCAGCACCTCCTCCCCGCAGCGCGCCTTGACGTAGGTGACCTCAGGGGAGACCGCGACGGCGACGTTGCCCGGCAGCGTCCAGGGGGTAGTGGTCCAGACCAGAAGAAATTCCGCCGCCTCCTCTGCTCTCGCGAGGTCGGAGGAATCAGATATGGATCCGCCCTCGCTTCCGCGTCCGGGGGCGTCGGGGGTCCCCGCCGGGACGAGTGGAATTTTCACGTATATGGAGGGGTCCTCGACGTCCCGGTAGCCGAGCGCGACCTCGTGCGAGGAGAGCGCGGTGCCGCAGCGCGGGCAGTAGGGGACGACCTTGTGCCCCTCGTAGAGGCGGTCCTCGTCCCAGAGCTTTTTCAATGACCACCAGACCGACTCGATGTAGTCGTCGTCGAGGGTGACGTAAGGGTCGTCGAGATCGATCCAGAAGCCGATCCGCTCGGTCAGCCGGTTCCACTCCTCGACGTACTCGAAGACCGACTCGCGGCAGCGCTGGTTGAACTTGTCGATGCCGAGCTCCTCGATCTCCTGCTTGGAGGAGATGCCGAGCTGCTTTTCGACCTCGATCTCGACCGGCAGCCCGTGGCAGTCCCAGCCCGCCTTGCGCGGCACCCGGTAGCCGCACATCGAGCGGTAGCGCGGATAGACGTCCTTGAAGACGCGGGCGAGGACGTGGTGGGAGCCGGGCCGGCCGTTGGCGGTCGGCGGGCCCTCGTAGAAGTTCCAGAGCTCGGCGTCCTGGCGCTGCTCGAGCGAGCGCTTGAAGACCTCGCGCTCGCGCCAGCGCTCCAGAACCCGTTGCTCGAGCTCGGGGAAGGACTGCTTGGTGTCGACGGGGCGGAAGCCGGACATGGACGGGTGATTCTAGGAGCGGTCGGCTCCGCTGCTCCGGACGGTGGCGATTGGTACGCAATAGTCTTCGCGCGTGGCCGCTTACGAGCTCTACGGCAAGGTGGCGCTGATCACCGGTGCGGCCCGCGGGATCGGCTATGAGACGGCGCGCCAGCTGCACGCGCGGGGCGCCTCGATTGCGCTCGTCGACCTCGGCGAGACCGACGCCCGCGAGGCGGCCGAGCGGATCGGCGAGCGCACGCTCGGGATCGGCGCCGACGTCACCGACGCGGGGGCGATGCGGGCGGCCGTGGCTGAGACCGTGGAGCGCTTCGGCGGCCTCGACATCGCGATGGCCAACGCCGGCATCGCCCCGCCGACGATCACCACGACGCGGGCGATGCCGGTCGAGGAGTGGGAGCGGGTGATCGACGTCAATCTGATGGGCGTCTGGCACACGGTGCGAGCGTCGCTGCCGCAGATCAGCGAGCGCAACGGCCAGGTCGTCATCGTCGCCTCGGCGGCTGCCTTCGTCAACGGCATGCTGATGAGCCCCTACGCGACCTCGAAGGCCGCGGTCGAGGCCTTCGGCCGCTCGCTGCGGGCAGAGCTGGCGCCGTTCGGAGCCAGCGCCAGCGTCGTCTACTTCAGCTGGATCGACACCAAGATGGTCCAGGACACCTTCGAGAAGCCGGGCACCAAGCTGCTGCAGGAGTTCTCACCGGACTTCCTGCTCAAACGCACCACGCCCGCCGCCGCCGGTGCCGCAATCGTCGCCGGCATCGAGGAGCGGGCGCCGCGGATCTTTGCGCCGAAGTGGCTGCGCTACGTCTCCGCCTTCCGCGGCCTGATCAACCCCCTGCTCGAGCGCCGGGTCGAGCGCGACTCGCGCATGGCCGCTGCGGTCCGCAAGGCCGAGGTGATCGAAGCGGGCTCGGCGGACCCCTCCACCCCGGCTGCGCCGCGCTAGGCTGCACGCCGCATGCCCGCCTATGACTTGAACGGAAAGGTCGCGCTGGTCACCGGCGCCGCCCGCGGGATCGGCTATGAGACGGCGCGCCAGCTGCACCTGCGCGGCGCCTCGGTCACTGTCCTCGACATCGACGCCGCCGAGGCGCACGAGGCGGCCGAGCGAATCGGCCCGCGGGCGATCGGGCTCGCCACCGACGTCACCGACCACAGCGCCGTGATGCAGTCGGTCGCCGAGACGGTCGAGCAATTCGGCGGGCTCGACGTCGTCGTCGCCAACGCCGGCATCGCCCAGAAGCAGATGGCGACGGTGCGCGGGATCGGCGTCGAGGAGTGGGAGCGGGTCTTCGAGGTCGACATGCTCGGCGTCTGGCGCACGGTGCGCGCGGCGCTGCCGCAGGTGGTCGAGCGCCAGGGCCACATCGTCGTCACCTCCTCCGTCTACGCCTTCGTCAACGGCATGCTCAACAGCCCTTACGCCGTCGCCAAGTCGGGAGTCGAGTCGCTGGGCCGCTCGCTGCGGGCCGAGCTGACGCCGCTCGGCGCCAGCGCCAGCGTCGCCTACTTCGGCTTCGTCGACACCAAGCTGGTCCAGGACGCGGTCGAGGCGAACGGCGACCGCATGCAGCAGAACCTGCCCGAGTTCCTGCGCAAGCGGATCACCCCCGACCAGGCCGGCGCCGCGGTCGTGCGCGGGATCGAAGAACGGGCGCCGCGGATCTTCGCGCCGAAGTGGTGGCGCTACGTCTCCGCCTTCCGCGGCCTGATCAACCCCCTGCTCGACCATCGCATGGACAGTGACCGGAGGGTCTCGGCGACGATCCGCGAGGTCGAGGCCGAAGCCGACGAGCAGGGCGCCGCCGCGGTCTCAGCCGCCTCGCGTTAGCCGCTCAAGCAGGATCAGCACTGACTCGTAGTCCTCGCCGGTGGCGCGACCGAGGCCGATCTCGCAGGTGCGGTTGTTGGAGAGGTGGGCGTCGAAGTGGCGGCCCGCCAGCTCTTCGGCCTGGGGCCGGGTGGCGGAGGCGGTCAGCTCAGGGTGGGAGATACCGCGATCGCCGGCAAAGCCGCAGCAGGTCGCCGAGGGGGCGACGTAGACCTCATCGGCGAGGGCACCGGCAAGCGAGCGCAGCCGCGGCGCCAGGCCCATGTGGCGGGTGGCGCAGGTCGGGTGAACCGTCGCCGAGCCGACCTTGCTCTCGATATGGAGCTTCGGGAGGAGCCGATCGTGCGCCCAGGCAACCGAGTCGAGGATCTCCAGCTTGGCCAACCGCTCGGCGTTCTCCTCGCTGAGCACGCCCTCGCCCTGCTTGCCGATCGACTCCGTGCAGGAGGCGGCGTCAATCACGATCGGCAGCGCCCCCTCGCCGCTCCATCCCCAGAGCCGCTCGACCATCTCGTTCGCCTTATGCCGGTGCGCCTCACCAAACCCCTTCGAGCTCCAAGGCAGCCCACAGCAACTCCCGGCGACGTCGTCGGGAACCCAAACCGGCATCCCGGCCCGCTCCGAGACCGCAACCAGCGCCTCAACCGGATTCCCGCCAAAGATGCGATTGGTGCAGCTCGGAACGTAGACCGCGACGGCGCTTTGGGGAGGAGAGGGTGCCTCTCCTCCCCACTGGGCGGCCCCGGGCAACCCCCGCCCCCGCTTGGTCCGCCGCACCAACGGTCCGCCGAGGCGGAGGGCTGCACGAGACGCCTTCTCGACCGCCTTCCACCGTTTCGCGGTCGCCAGCGCCGTCCGTTCGGCCCGCTCACCATGCCGCTGCTTGCGCATTTCCTTGACCATCGCCCCGGTATCGATCCCAACCGGGCAGGCCAGCTGGCAGGAGCCGTCGGCGGCGCAGGTCTCCAGCGAGTCGTACTCGTACTCCTCGAGCAGCGTCTTCTGCAGCGGAGAGCCCGCCGGCTGGCGTGCCATCTCGCGGCGCAGGACGATGCGCTGGCGCGGCGTCGTGGTCAGGTTGCGGCTGGGGCAGACCGGCTCGCAGAAGCCGCACTCGACGCAGGTCGTCGCCGACTCCTCGATCGCCGGCGTGGTTTTGAGGTTGCGTAGGTGGACATCGGGGTCGCGGTTGAGAACGACCCCCGGGTTGAGCACGCCGTCGGGGTCAGCGAGCCGCTTCACCCGCCACATCAGCTCGGTCGCCCGCTTCCCCCACTCGCGCTCCACATAAGGAGCCATGTTGATCCCGGTGCCATGCTCGGCCTTGAGCGAGCCGTCGTACTTGCCGACGATCAGCTCGACCAGCTTGGCCATGAAGGCCTCGTAGCGCTCGAGGTCCTCCTGCTTGGCGAAGTCCGGGGTGAGCATGAAGTGGAGGTTGCCGGCGGAGGCGTGGCCGGCGACGCCGGGCAGGAAGCCGTGCTCGCCGAGCAGCGCCTGCAGGTCGCGAGCGCCCTCGGCGATCCGCTCCGGCGGCACGCAGACGTCCTCGACGATCAGCGCCGTGCCGGGCAGGCGCAGGCGGCCGATCAGGCCGTGCAGGCCCTCGCGCACCCGCCAGGCCAGCTCG
>Ga0070682_100000529_pt1 | contig 23824 bp, 14 predicted proteins | sample KBSC63LmetaG_FD_64668 | JGI IMG/M metagenome (GOLD analysis project Ga0070682, IMG submission 64668) | Corn rhizosphere microbial communities from Kellogg Biological Station, Michigan, USA - KBS C6-3L metaG | ecosystem: Host-associated > Plants > Roots > Rhizosphere | place: USA: Michigan...
TAACAACTCTTCCCATTCAGTATGAACAAAACCGAGCTCGGGTTTATCGACGCGCTCATAAGTGTGTGAACCAAAGAAGTCGCGTTGTGCCTGCGTCAAATTCAGCGGTAGATTTGCAGCACGATACATCGGGGCAGTAGCCCGACCGTCAGGGAGGGCTTCTGTGCGCCTTCAAGCCCTCCCTGACGGTCGGTCTACTGCCGTCCTAGCTCTGCTTGTCTAACAACTCTTCCCATTCAGTATGAACAAAACCGAGCTCGGGTTTATCGACGCGCTCATAAGTGTGTGAACCAAAGAAGTCGCGTTGGGCTTGCGTCAAATTCAGCGGTAAATTTGCAGCACGATACATCGGGGCAGTAGCCCGACCGTCAGGGAGGGCTTCTGTGCGCCTTCAAGCCCTCCCTGACGGTCGGTCTACTGCCGTCCTAGCGCTGCTTCTCTAACAACTCTTCCCATTCAGTATGAACAAAACCGAGCTCGGGTTTATCGACGCGCTCATAAGTGTGTGAACCAAAGAAGTCGCGTTGTGCCTGCGTCAAATTCAGCGGTAAATTTGCAGCACGATACATGTCGAAGTAACCAAGGCTCGACGACATTGCCAGCACCGGCAGCCCCTGTTGCATCGCGTTACTTACGACCGTGCGCCACCCGGTTTGGGCCTCGTCAATTTTTGAGTTGAACTCACTATCCAAAAGCAGACTCTCGAGCTCTGGCGCGCGCAGGTACGCCTCTTTGATCTTCCCTAAAAACGCGGCGCGTATGATGCAGCCGCCCTGCCAGATGCGTGCAATCTCACTCAGGTTGATGTTCCAGTTAAACTCTGCCGAGCCCGCTTTGATCAAATTCATCCCCTGCGCGTATGAACAGATTTTGGAAGCATACAGTGCATCGCGAACGTAATTTTTTACCTCATCGGTAAGTCGATCATATTTGCCGGTGGTGCGCACACTGATTAGTTTGCTGGCGCGAACGCGCGCTTCTTTATTTGATGATAAGACGCGAGCGATTATCGCGGCGTCGATGGTGGGAATGGGCACGGCGAGGTCCAGCGCAATCTGGCTTGTCCACTTGCCGGTTCCCTTTTGACCGGCTTTATCGAGGACGAGATCCACCAGTGGTTTGCCCGTCTCTTCATCTTTCACGCGCAGAATCTTCGCCGTTATTTCGATCAGGTATGACTCGAGATCGCCTCGGTTCCATTCGTCAAAAATGTCTGCTATCTCGTTGACCTGAAGTTCAAAGCCGTAACGCATCAGTCCGTAAGCTTCGGCTATTAACTGCATGTCGCCGTACTCGATGCCGTTGTGAACCATCTTTACGAAATGGCCGGCGCCGCCGGGTCCGATGTAGGTGACACAAGGGCCGTCGGGAACTTTGGCGGCAATCGCTTCCCAGATCGGACGAATCTGTTCGTACGCGCCGGCGTCGCCGCCGGGCATCAAGCTTGGGCCCCAGAGAGCGCCCTTTTCGCCGCCTGAGGTTCCCGATCCAATCATGAACATGCCGGCCGCTTTCAGTTCCTTTTCGCGTCGTTCCGTGTCTTTGAAGTAAGAGTTGCCACCATCAATGAGGATGTCACCTGACTCAAGAAAGGGTTTAATGAGATTAATGGTCCAGTCGACCGGATCGCCGGCTTTCACTAGCAGAATGATTTTGCGCGGCCGTTCAAGCGAACGTACAAACTCTTCGGGCGTGTGACTGCCGAAAATTTGTTTGCCGCCTTCGCGTGCGATAAATGCATTCAACACGGGCGGCTCGCGATCGTAAACCGCGATCGAAAAACCGTTGCGTTCGATGTTTAGAGCGAGGTTCTGCCCCATCACGCCCAGACCGATCAGTCCAATTTTTGCGCTTGTCATAGTTTTTGAGTGCGGCGGCTTGACGCCGCCTTAATCTTTTTCGGTTCCGCCGCTCAACACTTCCTGGAGTTTCGCGAGGCCACGCAACACGTCATCCCCCAGATCAACTCGCACCGCGCGCCTGCCATGTTTCATTAGCGACTCGAAATCACCCAGCGCCTGCGCATCCTTGAGCACGCTGAAACTGTAGGGCGCTCCGGGCACAGCGAAATCGATTTTGTCAGGAGCGGTGATTTGAATAAACACGCCAGTGTCCGGACCGCCCTTATGCAATTGCCCGGTTGAGTGCAAAAAGCGCGGACCGTAGCCGACGGTTGTGGCGCAACCCGTCACCTTGCGAACCATCTCGCGCAAGTCTTTAAGTGCACCTTCCGTCTCCCCGGTTTCTTCAATGTAGGCCAGCAACGCAACGTAATCACCCGGCTGTAAACGACGCCTGTGCTGATTTAAGACCTCGGCGACTGTGTGACCATTCAGCGAACTCCCATAAATCGTGAGTCGATCATCCGAGGCCAACGGCGACTGGTCTGCAAGTTTGCCGTTGCGTTCGAAACCTGCCAATAAAGACTTGGTCGCGTCTTTCGATTCCTGCACGTTCGGTTGATCAAATGGATCGATGCCCACGCGCCAACCGGCGAATGCGGTGGCAAATTCCCAGAGAAAAAATTCTGCGCCGAGATCGTAAAGATCCCCGAGCGTCCGGTAAACCACTGGATGACCTGCACCCTCCAGCGCTTTGAGTGTCGCAATGCTTTCAGCGCCCGGCTCACCGACACTGATTGAGACGAACACGCGATCGTTGCCGTAGGACGAAGGAGGACCAAGAGACTCTCCGACCACCGGCACGATGCCCTGCCCTTCCTTCCCCGTGCTTTCCGCTATCAGCTGCTCGACCCACAAACCCAAAGCGGAAAGACTTTCGTCAGCGACGATAGTTAGCTTGTCGCGGCCGGCAAGCGCGCAACTCGCGATCACACTTCCGAGGAGCGCCCCTGGATTCGTGTTCACCGCCGCACGGCACCGCTCGACGAGTGGCTGGGTTTGACTCAGCAAACGTGCGACGTCCAAACCCATCAACGCTGCCGGCACCATTCCGAAATACGAAAGCGCGGAGTAACGGCCACCGATATCGGCTTGATTGAGAAAAATTCGTCTGAATCCTTCAGCCTTCGCAGTCTCTACCATCTGTGAGCCGGGGTCAGTGATGGTAACGAAAGCATCGCCGGGGGTTTTGGTTGTCTGCGCGACCTCGTTGTACCAATAACGATGAAACGCGATCGGTTCAGTTGTTGTCCCGGACTTCGATGCGATAACAAACAAGCAGTGGCTAACGTCAATCTTTTGCTTGAAGTTGTTAATGGCGTCGGGATCGGTCGAATCAAGCACCAGTAACTCGGGAAAATCTTTCTGCGCCCCGAAAGTCTGCCGCAGGACTTCCGGGCACAAAGAAGAGCCGCCCATTCCGCAGACCATCACCTGCTTGAAGTCGGCGGCTTTTATCGCACCCGCGAAAGCCGACAGGTCACCCGCCACCAACGCCATTTCACCTGCGACCGTTAACCAGCCGAGCGAGTTGGCGATTATCTTTTGGTGAGGCTCATCGTTCTTCCAGAGCGAGGCGTCTTTGTTCCAGATGCGCTCAATCACATGCGATGCTTCGGCCTCGGTAAGTGTTTCTTTGACTGGTCCGGAGTAACTCCCGAGCGCCACAGTTAAGTCGGACAGCGCTTGCGCATCGCGTTGGACCGCGCCGCCGGTGTCTCGCTTGGCTTCACTTCCAGCATCCTTCATAATCAGCCTTCTGGGGGAGATCAAAGTTTTTTGTTTTGGGAACGGCAAATAGTCTAACACGAGCGGATTGTGCGGTAGCGTTGCCAACGAGTGAGGTCAAGTGGAACCGTAGCCCGACCGTCAGCAAACAGGCACACGGGTTAACTGAAAAAAAGCCACGGGAGAAAGTAATCAAGGATATGTCGAGTCAAGGTAAACCCAAACGAGCGTTGATTGTGGTTGATGTCCAAAACGATTTCTGTCCCGGTGGCTCGCTCGCAGTCGCCGAAGGCGACAAGGTGGTGACGCCGCTGAATAAATTGATCGAAGAGTTTCTTGAGCGAGGCGAGCCGGTCTTCAAAACGCGCGACTGGCACCGCGCCGACACCAAACACTTCGAAGCCTATGGCGGAACCTGGCCGGTCCACTGCGTTCAGAATACAAAGGGCGCCGACTTTCATCCCGATCTTCTCGACGACGTGCATATCCGCGTAATTTCAAAAGGACTTGGTGACGAAGATTGTTACTCCGGCTTTGACGGAACCGATCTCGCCGTAGAGTTACGACGACTCGGCGTTGAAGAGATTTGGGTAGGTGGACTCGCTACTGACTATTGCGTCAAGAACACCGTGTTAGACGGGTTGAAAGAAGGCTTTCGGGTGAAGGCGCTCGCGGATGCGATGCGTCCGGTTGAACTTAAGCCGGGTGATGGGGACCGCGCGCTGGCTGAAATGCGGGCAGCGGGAGCTGAAATACAGTAACTGCGGTAATGACATACTTGACTGACCAAAACCTAGCGCTCAGTGGGCAAACTAGCCTTCCGAGGAATGAGACTAGTGGCTGGATGAGGTCAGCACCACCACGCGGTAGCGGGTGGGTCAACCGATTGCCGATTGCCGATTGCCGACTGCCGATTGGCCTTGGGCGAAACATACATCTGAAATCCATAATCGACAATTAGCGATTCGATGACCCACCCGCTACCGCGTGGTGGTACTGACATCATTGCTGCCCAGAATTTCTCCATCATGTGAAGGTATCCTTAAGCGAAGTATGTTGAACTTGAAACTTGAAACTCGGCAGTTCTTATGGCCACTCTAAACATTGATCGTTATCACGCTGCGATGGGCGACGCGTCGTATAAGGAAGTTACGCGTCTGCACGATCGACCCCTCAGCGACGCGCAGGCGACGTTCTATATAACGCAGCGGAAATTGCCGTTTGCTCCCTGCCTCGGTCACGCGCGTCTGATTCGTTTGCTCGTTGACAGTCAAATAGATCGACCCCGGCTCAGATTTCTTGAACAGGATCGCGGCGGTCTGCAGCGCTTTGCGAAGGCGATCGAAGACATTCAATTTGTCGGCGCCATTCGCGCCGTGCGGCCCGGCACGATCGTGTTTGCCCAACAACCTTTCGCTGACATCACCGGCGCCTTCGGTCTTACTCAGGCACAGGAAATCAAGTTTGAGCACGCCTTCGATCTGCCGATGACCACCGCAAGCACGGCCATGCAGTTTCGCATTGCGGCGGGCGAAGATCGCTGGCTTTCCGATTTTTCGCTGCGCCGCAATGGCGACATCGAACGCGCGGTCGACATCGCAGTCTATGCCTTCATCGGTGGCTTCAACGACACCTCGAATATGGAAGCGGCCCATCGGCTCGACATTCCCGCCGTGGGCACCGAAGCGCATTACTGGCAGCAGTCATATATCGAGTACATGACGGATCCGGAAATTGAACCGCGTACAGGCAAACCAAAACATTTCGAGCAGGTCGCATTCGAACGCTGGCTTGACGCAAATCCCAACGGCACGACGCTGCTGCTGGACACGATCGATGTTTACATGGGCGCCGTACATGCCGCGATGGCAGCCACCTCAAACGAGCGCCGCCGCCGCGCGTTCAAAGGTTTCCGCGTTGATTCAGGAGACCTGGCGGAATTGGGTGAGTGGTGCCTGCGTTTCTTCGAAGCCAATGGTCTTTATGATTTGAGACCAAACCTGACCGGAGACCTGGACGTGGAAAAAGTCCGCACCATCGTTAAAGAGTTTCCGCGCGCAGCGGGATTTGGTATCGGCACTAAACTTTCAAGCGAGGTGAAGGCAGTGGCCGGCGTCATCTTCAAGCAGTGTCTGATTGAGGGTCGACCGACACTGAAAGCCTCAAACTCAGAAGAGAAGACCACGCTGCCGGGACGGCTGCAACTTTTCCGCGGCCTCGATGCGAACAATAACTACGTCGGCGATATGACTGGTCTTGATGATGAAGAAGTGGAGATTCCGGGCGCCGTGCGGGTTGAGCGTCTGCTCGTTCCTTTTTGGGAGAACGGACAGCATGCTTCGATTCCCTCAATTGAGAAACAAAAGTCTTTTGTCAGCGAGCAGCGACGGCGCTTTGCTGATATCAACAACTACCCGCACCAGCTGAGCGACAAGCTACGCAAGCTACGCGACGAACTGACCGAACAAATGCGCGCCGACATCTCCGGCTGGCAGGAAGTTGTGAAGATGCCGGAGGACGTGGTGGCGAAGATTCCATGAGCGGATCATACTTCTGGGGTGCTCCCATCTGATCTTTGGCCACCGGTGCGCGGCAAGTCTTTGACTTGCCGGTGACGGTGCCCGCAAAAACTTCCCGGTCTTAGACCGGGAAACTGCTGGTTAAGCGAACGGCAAGTCAGAGACTTGCCGCGCACCGCCGGTCAGAGACCAACACCATTCTCAACCTCGAGCTGGGCCACTGGTTCATTTAGGCTCGCCGGCAGGTCGCGTTTAGTAACGCACCAGCCTCAACCGTTAACTCCGGCGCCACCACTTCTCCGGAAACGTTCGCGGTACAGCCAATCACGAGTTCTTTGCTGGCGTGAATATCACCCTGAACCGATCCGTTAATCTTAGCCACAGCGACTTCGATCACAGCGTCGGTTATTTGTGCGCCGTCGCTGACAATCAAAGTTCCATCCGGCGAACTCACGCGCCCTGAGAAGTGACCATCGATACGCAGCATGGATTTAAAACGCACCTCGCCGGTGAATTTCATGACGTCGCCGATAAAGCCGAGCCAATTGTCCTTCGCGATATTGGTGCGTCGGCCAGTTTCCTCGTGTCTCGCAACTGCCTGAGTACTCATTGCCCGCCTCTTTCTATTCTTTTGTAAAGTTATGAGTTCGAAGTGACGTTAGGATTGCGTCACACCAATATGCCGCTGCCGCATCGGGAAAGGAAGATCACTAAGCGAGGAATACTATAACCGCCTCGGTTGAGTAAGATGTTACGATTAGATTACCGTTCGAAGACACTGAAGCGTTTCGCGTTACGCTTCGCAGGAGACTACGACGATGAAAAGAATCGCGGCTGTGCAACTCATGCTGGTTTTGCTTAGCGCCCTTACGATCGTCGCGCAACAAGCAAACACGTCGCTTCCCTCGCAATCACTAAAATTTGGCGCCTTCGTCGCGCGTTTCGATCCCGGTGGGACCTTCGCCATGGAGGGACAAGGCTGGCCGCCGTTGAAGGGCAACTGGAAAACAAACGGCGCCGTGATCGAATTGACGATATCCGGCGGTCCGGGCGGCTGCGACGCCGCCGGTCGTTACGATTATCAGGTCACGGATAACGGCAAGGGTCTTCGGTTCACACTGATTGCGGACGATTGCGTGGTGCGGCGAATGATAGTGGACGGCAGTCAATGGACGCCCGCCGATGAGCCCCGGATCGTCGCCACTCGCCAGATCACAAGAGTCGCCGGCGCGCGTCTCTCATTACGCGCTAATGATCACAAGAACGGAAGTTGGCCGTCGTTTCGCGGTCCCGAAGCCTCAGGCATTGCCGAGAAACAAAATCTGCCCGATCGCTGGGACGCGAAGACGCGCGAAAACATTCTTTGGCAAACGCCGATTCCCGGACTCGCCCATTCGAGTCCAGTGGTTTGGGGCGATCGCATTTTCGTCACCAGCGCCGTCAGCAGTGATCCGAACGCTTCCTTCAAACCCGGACTCTATGGCGACGGCGACGCCTCAAAAGATCGCTCGCCGCAACGCTGGATGATTTATGCGATCGACAAAGCGAACGGCAAAATTGTTTGGGAACGTGTCGCGCACCAGGGAGTGCCACTCGAGAAACGTCACATCAAATCGACCTACGCAAACTCGACACCGGCCACGAACGGCCGCGTCGTCGTGGCATGGTTCGGTTCGGAGGGAGTGCACGCTTACGACGTCAACGGCAAATTTCTCTGGAAGGTGGACCTCGGCCGAATCGACCTCGGCGCTTACGACATTCCGACTTACGAATGGGGACCGGCTAGTTCGCCCATCATCTGGAACGATCTGGTTATTCTTCAGTGTGACACCCAGGCCGATTCCTTCCTGCTGGCTCTGGACTCCGCCACCGGGAAAACTGTCTGGAAAACTGATCGTGACGAGTTACCTTCATGGGGCACACCGACCATCGCCAGTACCGCAAACGGGCCGGTGCTGGTAACGAACGCTTCAAAATTCATTCGCGGTTATGATCCACGCACCGGCAAGGAATTGTGGCGGCTGGGAGGCAGCTCAAAGATCACCGCCCCGACGCCAATTTACAACGACGGCCTGTTTGTTGTGGCGAGCGGTCGCGGACCGGAACGTCCCATCTTTGTGGTACGACCGGAGGCGCGAGGCGATCTGACTCTGCCAGATGGCAAGACAACGAGCGACGCCATAGTTTGGAGCCGCACCGGCCGCGGTTCTTACATGCCCACGCCGCTCGCCTACGACGGCATACTTTACGTGCTTGCAAACAACGGGACGTTTGACGCTTACAATCTCAAGACGGGAGCTGAACTCTACCGGCAAAGACTGCCAACCATCGGCAGCGGCTTCAGCGCTTCGCCGATAGCGGCGGACGGAAAAATATATCTTGCAAATGAAGATGGGGAAATGTTGGTCGTGTCTGCAGGCGAAAAGTTTAATCACCTCGCGACGAATTCTATCGGCGAACTGTTGATGGCCACGCCGGCATTATCTGACGGTGTGTTGTACGTGCGTTCCTCCGCGAGTCTGTTTGCGATCGGCCGGAAACGATGACCGTCAACTTTTTGGAGTGCGGCGTCAAGCCGCCGCTTTATTCGTTTTAGCAATCAAACGACCAGTCAGAACTAGAAAGCGGCGTCAAGCCGCCGCCTGTGCTGAAATTACCCAACACGGTTCAGCGTGAAACACCGGAAGTAAACTATGACCTCAAGCTTAAAATCAGTCGCACTTCTGTTAACGCTGTTGTTCGCCTTCCCGCTGTTCGCTCAACAGGAACTCCCGCCTATCAGAAATTTCATGCGCATCAACGAACAATTCTGCAGCGGCGGTCAACCCCGACTCGAGCACTTGCAACAACTCAAGGACGACGGCGTAAAAGCGATCATTAATCTGCGACCCGCCGTCGAGCATCGAGCGGCGGAGGAGGAAGCGAAAGCAAAAGAGCTCGGCCTGCGTTATATCAACATCCCGGTCGTTTTCGGTGACCCAAAAGAGGAACAGGCTACTGAATTCCTGAGGGTGACTGACGATCCCGCCAACCGCCCGGCTTTTATTCACTGTGCTTCAGCAATCCGCGTGGGAGCATTTTGGATGATTCGCCGCGTTTTGCGTGATGGCTGGAGTATTGAAAAAGCAGAGGCGGAAGCGAAGAAGATCGGCCTCAACGATAATCCGCACCTGAACGAATTTGCGCGCAACTACATTGCGCACCATTCCAGGTAGACCGTTTGGAAATTATGGAAACTCTCGACCACCTCTTGCAAAACAACCGTGCCTGGGCCGAAAAGATCAAGGCGCAGGATCCTGAATTCTTCGAGTCCCTGGCGAAGCAACAGAGCCCGCATTATTTGTGGATTGGCTGTTCTGACAGCCGCGTGCCCGCCAATCAAATTACCGACGTTACGCCCGGCGATATGTTTGTGCACCGCAATGTCGCAAACGTCGTCGTGCATACGGATCTAAATTGCCTATCAGTGGTGCAGTATGCCGTCGAGGCGCTCCAGGTTAAGCATCTGATCGTCTGCGGCCATTACGGCTGCGGCGGCGTTAGAGCTGCGCTCGAAAATTCCAGTCTCGGATTAATCGACAATTGGTTGCGGCACGTGCAGGACGTTCGCCAAAAACACGCAGCGGTGCTGGCTCAGGTTGAAGAGTCTGGTCGATTGAACAAACTGTGCGAATTAAACGTCATTGAGCAAGTATCCAATCTTTGCCAAACGACAATTGTGCAGAGCGCCTGGCAGCGCGGTCAGCAACTCTTCGTTCACGGCTGGATTTATGGTTTGAACGATGGATTGATTCGGGATCTGAATGTCTCGACCGATAGCCAGGCGCAGTTGGCTGCGAACCAGCGAGACGCAGTCAATCGGACTTCGCCATTGAAGATGTAGGACAGACTTTCCGGTCTGTCCCTGTCTTCAAATGAAGAAGGCCAGGCACGAATGCCTATCTGCGCTTACCATACGCAGGTCGCTTCCCGACGATAACCGCTTCGGCACAACGCGGAGGCCCGTTGAAGTAAAACAGAATGTCCGGCTAAATCACGCAATGCTTGCTGCCCCGCCGCGGATGCTCGTTGAAATAAAACAGAATGTCCCGCAAGACGCTGCGGAGGTTGCTGGCCCACAGCGCTAATCGCGTTCGAAGTGTGTTTAGTATCCGAATTACTGACCCGGACAGGAATCCGCTGCATACTGGACGGACCATTCGCGCGGCGGCGGGTCTCCGAGTAAGGCTCAGCCGGTGGGGCGACCTCGGGTTCAGGCAGGCGAATGCTCGGCGCGCCAATCCCCTTTAGAACTCGGCGCAGGACGCCGTCCGGTTCGCTGGTCCGGCGGGAATTAATTTGCGCTTTAACGGGTTCGACGTGCTTTTCGGTTGGCGTGTTTCTCAATACGGTATACGCCGTCTTTTCCGCTGGTCGGTTGTTGCTGGCGAGATTCTGTTTAGCGCGTCCGAGGCCTGGCGTACCGCTTTCTGGCGTTCGGCCTTTTCGCATTGAAAATTCGCGCGTCCCCAACGCGGCTTCCACGGCGGTTGGCGGCACCACTTTCTCAACCTCCGGAAACAAGCGCTGTGAGCCGTAAATGATTCCCGCCGTCAGCGCGACCATCAACGCCAGCACAGCAGTGGCACCGGCCGGACCGAACGTTCGGGCAGAACCTACGAGAACAAGGGTAACGTCAGCGGGAATGCGCGCGCGGCTGCGCGAACTATTGGCACTTAGGCTTTCGGGCGAAATCGTCTGCGGCGCCTCATGGGGTTTGTCTAGTGTTACCGGCGCCACCTTCCCGCGCAATGTCACAATGGCGTCGCGAAACTCAACTGCGTTTTCAAAGCGGCCTTCAGGTTTTTGCGCCAATGCCTTGTGCAGAACTGCGGCAAACTCGGGGCTCACCGCCTTATGAACCAGGTCGGCCCGCTGTAATGGATCCGGACCGCCATCGACAACAGATGCCGCACGCACCATCGCGTCCGGCGGTTTAATTCCCGTCGCGAGGTGGTAAAGCGTCGCGCCCAGCGCGTAGATATCGCTGCGCGGATCGGTGCGCTGATCCTGGATCTGTTCCAGCGGAGCATAATGGCGCGTGTAACCGTAAAACGCCTTCGAGGCTGTCAGTGAAGGATCTGACGGCGTCGCCTTGGCAAGACCGAAATCCAGCAACGCGATACGGCCGTTAGCCGTTAGTTTTAAGTTGTGTGGTTTGATATCGCGATGAATTACCTGCGGTTCGCTCGCATGCAGATAGATTAACGCATCCAGCAACTGCTCGGCCCACGCCACCACTTGATCGCGAGGGAAAGGGCCGGGTTGTTGAGCAATGATTTTTGCGAGGTCAACGCCCCCGATGAACTGCATCACCAGGAAGGCGCGGCTGCCATCAACGAAGTGATCACTCACGCGCGGTAAAGCCGCGTGCTGCATGTGAGCGAGCAAGCGCGCTTCCCGTTCAAACTGCCGGCGCATTGATTCTTCCGACGACAGAGTTTCTTTCAGGGCGACAGTAATACCGAGGCGCTGATCCTCGGCCTCGTACACGGCGCCCATACCGCCGCGCCCAAGTTGACGGACAATACGATAGCGACCCTGGACAATCGAATCGGGCACCAGCGGGAGATTCTGGATTTCCGCATTTAAATTGTGAGACATGACGCGTCCTTCCGATAGGGAAAGCTGCGGCTGGGGTGCCGGGCTCCGACAATCAAGTTGAAAAATGAACTGACTTCTAGAGGCGCTAACGCTGCCAGGTTTCGTGGAGAGTGTTATTCGGGGCCGAGCGACTCTTCATGAGCTGCTCAATAGAGGTTTGTTTGGGGCGGAGCCGACTCTTCAATGAGCCGGTAGAGGTTGGTCGGGGGCGAAGCGAACTATTTATGGGCCGCTCTAAACTTGCCGCTGATCTCTGGGCGAGCAGTTTCGGCGAGAGAAGTATACGACACTGTTTTGGCCGCGCACAATACAGCCGGACGACTAGTCGTGATCCGGACGACTAATCAGGCAGGGCGGCGCCGGCTGGAGGTATGTGCTCCTCCCGCACTTCGCGAGTTTCTGCAGTGGGCTCTGCCGCTGCTCGCCTCGGACGCTTGAGACCCGGCAGGTGACGCCGAAGATTTCCCGCCACTCCGGCCCAACGTCGCCAACGAGCGGTTTGGCTAAGATCGTCCAAAAGTGAATAAACAACGGGTGTCGCAATCAGCGTCAGCAGCAGTGAAAGCATTTGCCCACCGATTACTACCACCGCAATTGACCGCCGTTCTTCAGCGCCGGGACCGGTACCCAAGGCGAGCGGCAACATACCGGCGATTAGCGCGAGCGTAGTCATCAGAATGGGACGCAGGCGGTCGCGATTACCCTGCATAATGGCTTCATAACGTTCCATTCCGCGTTCCCGCAAACTGTTCATGTGATCAATCTGCAGGATAGAGTTTTTCTTGACCACTCCGAAAAGTACCAGTATGCCGAGAGCGGAATAGAGATTCAGCGTGTCACCGGTTAACCAGAGCGAAAGTAACGCAAACGGAATCGAAAGCGGCAAACTAAGCAGAATCGTGACCGGGTGGATCGTGCTCTCAAACTGCGACGCGAGAATCATGTACATGAAGATCACGGACAGGATGAAGGCAAAAATGAATTCCGTGAAGGTCCGCTCGAGCTCGCGTGCGCGACCGGAAACGGTCGTCGTGTAGGCTGCGGGCAAGTTCATTTGCGCCACCGCGCCGCGCAAAGCTTCAATCCGATCAGCCAACGCGAAACCGGGCGCCACTGAGGCGCGCACTGAAACGAGGCGCTCGCGGTTCAAGCGATCGATGCGAGAAGGACTACTGTCCCGGTTGATGTTGACCAGGTTATCGAGCCGCACCAGCCCGCCGCGCGAGGACGGAACATAGAGCCTTTGGATCGTCCCTACGTCGCTGCGGTCCTTCTCATCGAGTCGGAGCTGGACGTCGTAGTCTTCGTTGATCGACTCATCACGATAACGCGAAGCGCGATCCTCGCCGCCCACCATCAGTCTCAGCGCCGTGGCAATGTCAGTGCTGTCGACACCGAGGTCAGCGGCGCGCGCGCGATCGATCTCCACACGTAACTCAGGCTTGTTCAATTTCAGCGAAGTGTCAGCATCGACAATTCCACCAAGCGATTGGGAGCGCTTCAATAATTCGTCTGCGTAACCAGCGAGCGCGGTCAGTTCCGGGCCGCGTAAATTGAAGTCGATGTCGTAGCGGCCCCCGGCGCCAAAGTTGAACGACGGCGCGTTGCGGACACCGCTGCGCATCGGCGCATACTTTTGTAAACGGCGTCGCACCTCCAGCATTACGTCCTGTTGCGAATAGTTTCCTCTAAACGCCTGCAGTGGGTGACCAGCCTTCGTCTCCGTCCATAGCCGGCCCAGTGAAAAGGTGCGTTCCTCATGCGGTGCAATGCGAACGTAAGCGCTGCCCTGATTGACGCCGCCGATGAACCCGCCGCCGGCATTCGAAAGCACCAACCTGACGCCGGGCGTCGAAAGTATGTCCTTCTCAATCGCCTGCATCACCTCACTCATGACCGGCAGGTTAGTCCCCTCCGGCGCGTTCACGTTGACTTCGAACTCGGCTTCGTCAACGTTCGTGGGAATGAATTCCTGTTTGACCGCGCGATATAACGGGATGCTCGTGAGCACTACGATCAACGCCAACGCAGACACGGCCAGGCGATGGCGCATAGCGAGCGCAAGCATTTTCGTGTATCCCAAATCGATCCATTTATAAAACCCGCTGCGCGAGCCCGCCGCGTGACCGCCGCCTGCATCTTTCACGCGAATCAGGCGCGAGCTCATCATGGGCGTCAGCGTGAAAGAGACCAGCAGGCTCACGAGGATCGCGACCGCAGCAGTGATACCGAATTGATATAAAAAACGCCCGGAAATCGAAGACATGAACGAGACCGGCAGGAAGATGACGACAAGCGACAGCGTGGTCGCCAGCACAGCGAGACCGATGTCTTTGGTCGCTTCTCGCGCTGCCTCGCGTGGTTCAATTCGCTTTTCTTCAATGAAGCGGAAAATATTTTCCAGCACCACAATCGCGTCGTCGATAACGACACCGACCATCAAGACAAGCGCCAGCATGGTGACGCTATTGAGCGTGAAGTTAAGTGCGCGCATCATTCCGAAAGTGGAAACGAGCGAGCAGGGGATGGCGACGGCCGCAATCAAAGTCGAACGCCACGAGCGCATGAACAACAGCACCACTAAACTGGCGAGAATACTGCCGAGCACCAGGTGCTTTTGAATTTCGTGAAGCGCGGATTCGATGTAACGTGACTGATCGCGAATCACTTCCATCTTCACGTCATTCGGCAATTGACCGGAGACGCGCGGCAGCTCGCGCTTGATGCCATTGATAACTTCAATCGTGTTGGCGCCCGACTGCCGTCGAATTTCAAGCGTGACGGTAGGTACGCCATTCAGTCTCGCGATCGAACGCTGTTCTTTCGTGCCGTCTTCCACGCGGGCCACGTCGCGCAAACGGATTGGCGAGCCGTCAACATTCGCGATTACCAAATCGTCAAAGCCGCGCGGATCGGTGTAGCGGCCCATCGTGCGCAGCACCAGCTCTTCGCGGCCGGTGTTAACGTTGCCGCCCGGCACGTCTGCATTCTGTCGGGTCAAGGCGGAGCGCACGGCAGTCACTGGAATTTGATAAGCGGCGAGACGCTCGGCATCGACCCAAACGTTGATCGCGCGATCGAGCCCACCGACAACGCGTACCTCACCAACACCGCTGACGCGTTCGAGCTGTACCCGCACAGTCTTGTCGGCAAGTTCAGTCAACTCGCGCAACGAGCGGTCAGCCGATAGCGAGATGGTAACGACCGGCGTACTGTCGTTATCAAACTTTTGTACTACGGGCGGCGTCGCATCTTCCGGCAAACTGCGGCCGAGGCTGTTAACGCGATCGCGTATGTCCTGTGCGGCCGATTCAAGGTTGCGATCGAGCTTGAAGGTCGCAATGACAAACGAAGTCCCCTGCCCGGAAATTGAGCGCAGCTCATCGATGCCGTCGACGGTATTAACGACCTCTTCAATCTGCTGAGTTACGAGTGATTCAACTTCCTGAGGAGAGGCGCCAGGCAATCCGGTGCGGATGCTGACCGTGGGAAGATCAACGGATGGAAAACGATCGACACCGAGACGAAAGAAACTAGCCGCACCCACTACCACCAGCGAGAGCACGATCATCGACGCGAAGACCGGCCGGCGTATACATATTTCAGCTAGCTTTTGCATTACTTAAAACGATCTTTGATCTTTGTATTTTGGTCTTTGGTCTTTGGTCCTGGGGCTTAGTCTTGAACTACTTTTAAACTTTGTGCTCTGTTTCAAAGTTAAAAGTACTGATTTTATTGAACCACTTCAACAGCCATGCCCGACTGCAAATTACCCGGATCGACAATGACTTGATCGCCAACATTCACCCCCGAGAGAATCTCTGTCCATTCCCCACTGCGCCGTCCGGTAGTAATCGGTTTCTCGAGCGCCTTGCCGTTCTGCACCACAATTACTTTTTCGATTCCGGCAAACGTCACGATGGCGTTGTTCGGAACGGTCACTGCCATCTTCGCGTCGTTAGTCACGATCTCGGCCTTCGCAAACGAGCCCGGTCGCAGGTTCCCATCGTTTTGCACGTCGGCCTCTACCATCAACATGCGGTTTTGCTGGGTTATCACGGGGCTAAGACGCTTGATCTGTCCCATGTAGACCTTGGCGTCGCCTTCAACGCTGACGCGCACATTTTGTCCAAACCGAACGGCGCCGGCGTCGCGCTCGGGCACCTGAGCCTGAAGGCGCAACGGATTCATCCTGACGATATCAACCACCGGCGCTCCGGCCGCCAGGAACTCACCCAGACTCGCGCGTTTTTGCTGAACGATGCCGTCGATTGGCGCGTACACCGCCGTGCCCTCGAGCTGTTGCTTTGCGAGAGCAAGCTCCGAGCGACGTTGGGCCAGCAAAGCCTGGCGATTTCTAATTTCCTCGAGCGCGTCCTGATAGCGGCTTTGCGCAACTTTGAATGTCGCATCCGCCGCATCGAAATCCGACTTGGCAACAATTCCCTGTTCCACCAGTCTGACGTTGCGCTCGCGGTTAAGTCGCGCTTCATCAAGTTGAGCTTTGGCCTGTCTGACCGTGCCGGTTTGTTCTGGTGAAACGCGGTCGTCAGTTCCCTCCGGCGACAAGCCCAGGCGCGCGCGCGCCTGGCTCAAGGCGGCGTCAGCCTGTTGCACGCGCAGTTTGTAATCTTGCGGTTCCACCTGCGCTATCATTTGTCCACGTCGCACGACACTGCCGAGATCGACTGTGATCGAACTGAGCCGACCGGCCACTTTCACACCTGCGGTCGATTGATCGAAGGCGGCGAGTGTTCCATTCGCAGTGACGGTTTCACCGAAAGGCGTTTGCTCGACGCGAGCGACTTTCACCTGCCGCGCGGTTTTGTTATCACCTGGCCTATCTTGTCGCGACGCGCCCTGGTAATCGCTCTTGCAAGCGATGGCATAAACGGTCGACAGGCAAACTAATAAACCAAGACCAACTCGTATTGATTTTGTCAGGGGGAGATAGTTCGCGGGGGTTTTTACCATGGCTTAAGTCGAATGGCGCAATCTTAACCTAAGCCGTAGCCTCACGGTAGCGGCGACTCCCTCTGGATTGCCGGTTTGCGATTGCCGATTGTCGATTGCGTCCTCAAGTTACAACGTCTGAATACCCCAGATGCAACTCGCGCCGCTTGCTTGGAAACGGGTGGTGTGCAGGCCAGGTTACTCACAACGGGGCAGTAGCCCGACCGTCAGGGAGGGCTTGAGGTTGCAGAAAAAAGCCCTCCCTGACGGTCGGGCCACTGCCCCGCAGAGTCCTGGCAAGGCAACGTCAGACCCACCTGAAATCCGAGAGTCTCAAGTTTTATCCGGAAAAACTCTTGCGGAAAAGGTAAGACATCTTGATGAAAAAGGTGCGGCTGTTACGACGAAAGCCCGGCACAATCTGCCGCGTAAACGGATTCGCATCTGTGTAAGTGAGATCATCGTTATACCCGAGAAATAGCGACGTACCGGGACTCGGCGTCCAACCCGCCAGCAGTTGCGCGCGCATTCGCGAACTGAGCGTGTTGTAATCGATGATTGCCCGGGCAAAAGTGGCGCGCGTGAACTGATACGTGCCGCGGAAGGTCAGGATGTTGACGTCAAATGCCGTGAACTGCGTGTCGCGGCGCTTCAGTTCCTGCTTCACCAGGTTCAACTGCATGCGTAACTCGTTGGTCGGTTGGTAAGCAACGCCCGCCGTCAACTCAAACAGATTTCCCGCACCCGGATCCAGGGGAGCCTGCTGTCCGAGCAACAGTGCCGCCGGACTGACGCGCGGATATTTGCGGCCACCGCCAAAATCCAAATCGAGATGGTTCACGCGCAACACGGCGCGGGCGTTGAACTGAATCTTCTTGTTGTACTGAGAACTTCCCGCCACGAAGAAATGGTTCTTGTGAACCGAGCGTTCATCGTCAGGACCGTAAAACGCTCCTTGCCTCGTGCTGGTCCGCTTGGCGCCAAACTCTTCCTCAAGGATGCGCTCGTAAGCCGGTTCCCACCCCAGGCTGAAGAACGAATTGCGCGGCATGCGCCACTGGACGAAATACTCGCTTTCCCAGTTTTGAATCCGTCCCTGGAAGTCGTAACCGATCCAGCTGAAGTTGTGAACGTGACGATTGATAATGAACTTTTTCGGATTAGGATCAGTTTCGTAGCGCACGAAGAAGCTATTGAAGTTGGTGTTTGTGCGGCTAAAGAATCCAGTGTCGGCCCGGTAGTCCTTCGTGTATCCCTCGCCATACAATTCCCACCCCCAATTGCGGCCGGCGACGTTGTAATCGACGAAATAACCTAATCCATTTCCGGTGCGATAACTCGTCCTGGCGGTCACTGGATCGAAAAAGAAATTTCGTGACGTCGTGCCCAGCAGTTGAAATACGAAGGTCGTTTGCTTGTCCAGGCGGAACCGACCGTCGATGCCGCCGAGGTCGTTGTGCTTCTGGATGAAGTTATAAGTCGTGGCCACCATGCCGATGGTGTTTTCGCCTTTGCCAAGGTCATGTTTCAGGCGCAGCACGCCGATGTAGGCGTTCTTGTCGACAAAGCGTTCGGAGTTACAAACCACGGTTGGATCGACCAGGCGCTGATCAAGGCAAATCGCGAGGCTGCCGCGATCGTCCAGGCTGAGGTTACCCGGTCCGTTGTCCGACGCCACCATCAACCCGTAGGTATTGCGACCGCGCTTGCCGGACAGTTTTACGGCGATATCAGGATCGACGATGGCGCGCGTGTGCACCGCAGAAATGGGCGTGCGAAAAATGTCGATGCCCTCGAGAAAGAATGGTCGCTTTTCCGGGAAGAAAATTGGAAAGCGCTGGTTGGTCGTCACCACCAGTTGGTCGGCTTCCACCTGCGCGAAATCCGGGTTGATCGCGAGATCGAGGGTTAACGCCGAACTGGGAATAAATTTCGCCGTTAGGCCCGGGTCGAGCACGACATTGTCATTCACGATGCGGCCGGGGTCTAACAGGGCTGCAGGCGTTCCCGGAAAAACGCCAAAGCTGCGGACCAGTCGTCCGTTCTGCGACAACGTCAAACTCGGTATCAACTCGATCGTGCGCTCACCTGAAATTCCCTCAAGACCGGTGAGGTGCCCGGCTTGGGCCAGATTGCTCGACACGGCACGCGAAAAGGGCATCCAGGAATCCAGCTCGCGATTGAAGCGCTGGATGCGTCGGAAAAAGTGGGCGCCCCACAGTTTGTCCTTCCCTGCTTCGTAACGTAGGGATTTGAAAGGGATCGCAACCTCAACCACATAACCCGCGTCGTTGATGACCCCCTTGGATTCCAGCAACAGGTCGACGCTGAAGTCTTCGCCACTGCCTTCAGTGAGCACGCCGTCGCCCTGGATGCCCAGCGGATTGAAAAATATCTCGAACGCCTTGCGCCGATCGTTGAACGTGTCGAGATAAAAACCCACATAGTCGTCAGTGAAAATGTTGTCCCGCTTGGCGACTGTCGAGCGAACCTTGTCCGGCTCGTCGAACGCTCGAAAAGCGACGTAGAGAAATTTCGAGTCATAGCCGAGCAGCACTTCGGTCGGCTTCGAGGGAGCGGTGTTGTCGCCCGGATCGATCTGGTAAAAATCGCGCAGCACCGTCGCCTTCGACCAAACCTCTTCGTTCAGGTTCCCATCGATGGTCGGGGACTTCTCGAACTTAGGAATGGTTACGGGCTGAGATTTTTCGGGCGGCAGGACCACAGCCCCTTTCGCTGCGGCTTCCACTGGCGCGCGATTGGTGCCGGGCGCTGGATCAACCGGCGCTGCCGGCGAAGCAGAGGGCGCGGGAGATGGCGCCGGCGTGGCTGTTGTCGATGCAACCGGAACGGAGGACGCGGCGGTCGTCTGCGAAAAAGCAGGAATTACAAAGGCAAGGATAATTAGAGAGAGAAGGACGAACTGATTCATAAAAGTATTAGTCACGACGGCGAATTTAAAGCGACGGAACAGATTCGGACCTAAATGCTAAAGCGAGAAATCGGGGGAGAGGCATTCATTACAAAACGCCGCAACAACATGCGGCGTCACAGTCTAAACTAAACTAAACTAAACCTCAGTTTTCTCTGTGCTGCCTTTTTATTATCTGTGTCTCACTGGTGTCAGGGTAAACTAACCACAGAGACACGGAGGTTACACAAAGGAAGTCAAAGTCACTTCATAAAGCTCAAAAACTCCTACGAAACAGGTACGACATCTTCACAAAGAAAGTGCGTCCGTTGCGGCGAAAGCCTGGCTCAAGTACGCGCGAAAACGGATTGAAACCGCTGCGATTCAAATCATCATTGTAGCCGGCGTAGAAAGCGGTCCCCGGGTTCGGAGTGTAACCTAAGAGAAACTGTCCTTTGTAATTCGATGCAATAGAATCAAAGTCGATTCGGCCGCGGGCAAACAGGAACCGGCTGAATTGATACGTTGTTCGCAGTGAAACGATGTTCTCGTCAAACGCTACGAGGCCGGTGTCGTAACGCCGTAGTTTTTCTTTCGTGTAATTAAGAGTTGCACTCAACGCCGTGGTTGGCTGGTAAGTCACGCTGCCATCGAAGTGAAGGAAATCGCCCGGCCCCGGGTCCTGCGGCGCTAAACACACCGGCGGCAACACTCTCGGTGGCTGGCCTGGGGGCGCTGGATCGCACAAGTGCCGGCTCGCCGCAGCGGCAGCCGCGAGCGCCGTCGGGCTCACGCGCGGAAACTTCGGTCCGGCTCCAAAGTCGAAATCAAAATCTCCCCAGCGCCGATTGACGAAAAAGTTGAAGTTAACTTTTTTGTTCGGCGCGGAGCCGGCAAACAGATAGAGCCCACGGTTCGAGGATGAACGCTCATCATCGCTCCCCGCGAAAGTACATTTATTGGTAGCAACGCAATCTATTCCGGGCTGACGTTTCGCGCCAAACTCGCTCTCGTAAACGCGCTCGTAACCCTTGTTGTTGCCGACTCCAACGTAAGTCTCTTTTTTTAGGTTCAGCTGAAACTGGGTTTCATTGCCAAAGTTTTGCGAACTTGCCTGCCAATCAAAGTTGGCCGAGAAATCGGTATAGGCACGCCACGAAATGATTGTCGCTTTCGGCTTCGGCTCGGAGTTGTAGCGAATGAACCAGTTTGGATTGTTGGTGTTGTTGCGCCGATTGAAGCCCACGTCCGCGCGGTAGTAGCGCGTACGACCAACCATCGAAAACTCATGACCAAAGTGGCGGCCGTCATTGTTGTAATCCACGGCGTAGATGAAGCCGTTTTCATACCGGTCCAGGACCTTGCCCTGCTCGGCGTAAAAGAACGGCCGGCGCGAGCGCGTTCCCAACACCTGCCAACTGAAGGTGGTCAACTTGTCGAGACGAAACTTGCCATCGAATCCGCCCAGCGCGTTATTGGTATCGACAAACCGGCGATACGTTCCGAGGAAACCCAGAAAGGAATCTGCCTTACCGATGTCGCGCTTTAACCGAAGGATGCCGACCGACGCGTTCTTATCGAGCAAGCGCGGACTTGTGGTTGGCCGTTCGTCTTCACTGAAATTTCCCGGAGCATTATCGGAAGCGACCAGCAAGCCAATCGTGTTGCGGCCAATCTTGCCGGTGAATTTCGCAGCGTAGTCCGGATCCACAATCGCGCGCGTGTGCACGGCGGCAATCTGCGTCCGAAAGATGTCGATGCCCTCAAGGAAGAACGGACGCTTCTCCTCAAAAAAGATGGGAAAACGCTGGTTGGCGGTCACCACCAATTGATCCGATTCAACCTGGGCAAAGTCAGGATTGATGGCGAAGTCGAAAGTCATCTGCGGCGTCGGGTTGTATTTTCCAGTCAAGCCAACGTCGAAGTTGATCGGCTCGTTGACGAACCGTCCGCCATTCGCAATCTGCGCGGCCGTTACCGGCGCCTTGCGTCTGCCGGTTTCAGACAGCGTCAAACTTGGAATCAGTTCGAGCGTCTTTTCGGTCGAAATACCTTCGAGCCCGGTGAGATGGCCGGCTTGACTCAATAACCCCGACTGATCTTTTGAGATCGGCATCCACGAATCGGTTTCGCCGTTTGCATGTTTGACGAACCGCAGGATGTGCACACCCCAAAGCTTGTCTTTACCGGCTTCGTACCGCAGCGACTTAAACGGAATTGCTACCTCGACGACGAAGCCGTCGGACGTCACCATGCCTTTCGACTCCATAACGATGTCCACACTGAAGTCGTCGTTACCGCCTTCGGTCAGAAACCCGTCCTGTTGAATGCCCAGCGGATTAAAGAAGAGTTCGTAGGCGCGTCGCTTGTCGTTGAAGGTGTCGAGTATTAATCCGACTACATCGTCGTCAAAAATGTTGTCACGCTTGGCAACGTTCGCGCGCACTTGAGAGACGTCGTCGTAAGCATGAAAGGCGAAATAGATGAACCGGGAATCATAGCCGGCGCGCATTTCGGTGCGTGCTGACGCCGGTGAGCTGTCGCTCGGCCGCCACTGGTAGAAGTCTTTGAAAACCGGCGCTGACTGCCAAACTTCGTCGTCAAGCTTGCCGTCGATCGTCGGCGGCTTACTGAACATTACTATCTTCACCGGACTCATCTTTTCCGGCGGTAATACGTTCACTGGTTTGGCGCTGCGCCGATTGGAGTTTGCAGTGGCGCGGGTAGCGGCGGGCGGCTGTGTCTCTGCTGATGCGCTTGAGGCGTTGGGAGTCGCGACGTCACTTCGGTCTGGCGAGGGTGTTGGTGATGACAACGCCGATTGAGCCATCGCGATGGGCGATAGCAGACAGACGAACGCGATGGCAGAGACGAACCGTTTCATATGTTTGGCGAGTTCCCCCGGGTGCACTAAATTCAGACTTCTTCCGTTGATAAGGACGCAATCGGTAGCGTAGGTGTTAACTGCTGAGTTTCAAGCACCGCGCCTTTAGGCGGGCTTTTTAACTCCTCAATAAAAACTACCCGCCTAAAGGCCGTACGCCAAACATTCAGCTTTCAAGGAAGCTACGACCGCTACCGGACTGTTGCTGGTTTGTTGTAGTCTGAATTCCGAGCGCGCCGGAAAATTGAAAACAGTCGACTGCTGGATTCAACCCGGCAAAGCTTTAACGCCGCGTCGCAACCGCAAGTTGCACTAATTTTTTTCCATGTTTTCGTAGATTTCCGGTTATTTGGAGTCCGTTATTTCCACGACAAAAACAATCGTTGAGGACGCGTTAAGCCAAAGTATTTTCCTGCGCGCCTGCCGTCGTGAACCCGTGTCTCATACTCCGATTTGGTTGATGCGGCAGGCAGGCCGCTACATGCAGGACTATCGAGAGGTCCGCGCTCGCGTGAGTTTTCTCGAGCTGTGCAAAACGCCAAGCCTGGCAGCAGAAGTGACGGTTACCGCGGCGGAGCGTCTTGGCGTGGACGCGGCAATAATCTTTGCCGACATTCTTCTGATCATCGAACCGCTGGGGCTGCAGCTCGAGTTCAGCAAGGGCGAAGGGCCGCTGATTCATAACCCCGTGCGTTCGATATCAGACGTCGATCGTTTGCGTGAGCTCGAGAGTGTTGAGCCGCTCAACTTCGTTTTGGACGCAATCAGAATGACGCGAGGCGCACTGCGTCCTGATTTACCCCTGATCGGATTTGCGGGCGCGCCGTTTACCCTTGCCTCGTACATCGTCGAAGGCGGCGCGTCGAAAAATTACGTACACACAAAACGTTTGATGTACGACGACAGCGGCGCCTGGCATGCAATGATGTCGTTAATTTCCCGCGGCCTGGTGAAGTATCTGAATGCGCAGATCGATGCCGGGGCGCAGGCGGTGCAGTTGTTTGATTCATGGGTAGGCGCGCTCTCGCCGGATGATTACCGGCAGTTCGTGCTGCCGCATGCGCGCGCGGTTATTGCCGGTATAAAACCTGGCACGCCCGTAATTCATTTCGGTACTGGTACTGCGGCGCTGCTCGAGTTAATGAGTGAGGCCGGCGGTGACGTGATCGGACTTGATTGGCGCGTGCGCCTGGACGAAAGCTGGTCGCGAATCGGCCATGATCGGGCGGTGATGGGAAACCTCGATCCGGTCGTCTTGTTTGCCAACAAGGAGCATCTGCGCCGT
>Ga0070682_100000530_pt1 | contig 23808 bp, 19 predicted proteins | sample KBSC63LmetaG_FD_64668 | JGI IMG/M metagenome (GOLD analysis project Ga0070682, IMG submission 64668) | Corn rhizosphere microbial communities from Kellogg Biological Station, Michigan, USA - KBS C6-3L metaG | ecosystem: Host-associated > Plants > Roots > Rhizosphere | place: USA: Michigan...
GCGCCTTATTTGGTTCGGTCACGCCGAAGGCGGGATTGGAAAAATGCGCAGCATATTTTTCCAAAGAGCCAAATACAGCGCCGGCACAGGTACGCAGCCTCGCCGGCTGTGGAGGCGAAACATTATCAAAATATTTTAACGGGTTCTTTTTCACCCAAACTGCCGTAAATTACAGGTTCATTTTCAAAGAAATTGATCTCACAAAATACCATACAACAGATACTCAGCCGCATCGATATCGTAGAGATCGTAGGTTCATTTGTGAAGCTGAAAAAACGAGGAGCCAACTACCTGGGACTCTGTCCTTTTCACAACGAAAAGACGCCCTCATTCACCGTTTCTCCGTCGAAGGAGATCTATAAATGTTTTGGTTGCGGCCGCAGCGGCAATAGCATCAGCTTTTTGATGGAGGCAGAAAAGTATAGCTACGTGGAAGCGCTACGCTGGCTCGCTGCAAAATACAATGTGGAGATCGAGGAAACCGAAACGAGCCCGGAATTCAAACAACAGCAACAGGTTGCCGATAGCCTTTATATCATCAATAATTTTGCGCAGAAATTTTTCAGTGATGCGCTTTTTAATAGCGACGAAGGAACTTCTGTAGCGCTCAGTTATCTTAAAGAAAGAGGATTCAGGGAAGACATTATTCATAAGTTCCAGTTGGGTTACAATCCCGAAGTAAGGGATGGCTTTACCAAGGCCGCTTTAGCGGCTCAATACAGCCTTGAATATTTACAAAAGAGCGGCCTCGTAAATGTGCGTGATGGCAATGCATATGATAACTATCGCGGCCGTATCATATTTCCCATTCACAATCAAAGCGGAAAAGTGTTGGGCTTTGGTGCAAGGATCATCAGGAACAATGATAAGGCGCCGAAATACATAAACACGCCGGAGAACGAGATCTATGTAAAAAGCAAATTGCTTTACGGCGCGTATTTCGCAAGACAAGCCATTGATAAAGCCGATGAATGTTTATTGGTAGAAGGATATACTGATGTGGTGAGCCTGCACCAGGCGGGAATAGAGAACGTAGTAGCAAGTGGAGGCACATCGCTGACACCCGATCAGTTGCGCCTCGTAAAAAAATATACCAACAACCTCACGATCATCTACGATGGTGATAGCGCTGGAATAAAAGCGGCATTACGCGGACTTGATCTTGCATTGGAAGAAAGCCTGAATGTAAAGCTGGTGCTTATTCCCGACAATGAGGACCCCGACAGCTATTTACAAAAAGTTGGTGCATCTGCATTCATCGAGTTCATCGCAAATAATAAGAAGGATTTTATCTTGTTCCAATTGGGCATTGCATTAAAAGATGCGGGCAATGATAGCAATAAGAAATCCATTATTGTGAACCAGATCGCTGAAACCATCTCAAAGATCAATAAGACGGAAGATTTTACCAAGCAACAGGATTATATTCGTCAGTGTTCCGAAATATTGAAGATCGAAGAAAGTGGATTGCATGCGCTGGTAAATAAATTTATCAGGGAGAAGGTCACTAAAACGGAAAGCCGTTTCTCAAGAGAAGAAAGAGAGGGAGAAGCGAATGAGATGCAGGACCTCAGCGCAGGCGTGGTTGATGATGCCTCGGTATTATTTAACCGCGATGAGATGCAGGAACGTGCGATGGTGCGGAGCCTGCTGGAATTTGGATTAAAGGATTGGGATGAAGAACAAAAAGTGGCTGAGTATGTTTTTAAAGAGATCGACGAGAACCACCTGGAAGAACTGATCGATAATAAAGAACTGATCCGCATCCTGCAAACCTATAAAGCATGGTATGACGCGGGCATCGAACCAACCGCAAAGAATTTTCTATATCACGATGACCTGCAGATGAGCGCCCTGGTGGTAAGCATCATGGATTTTAATTACGAAGTGAGTCCCAATTGGAAGGAGCATTACGAGGGCCATATCCCAACCAGGGACGACCTGTTCAAAGAAGAGGTTTTTTCAACATTGAACTATCTTAAGCTAAGAAAGATAAAAAGACTGATGGATGAAAATCAGCATGACCTGGAGAAAGCAACACAGGCAGAGGAACAGATGATGCTTGTGCAAACGCATCAGCATTTGAAGGAGATGGAGATCGAGTTGACCAAACAATTAGGTACAGTTATTTTTAGATAAGTTAAAAGTCAAAATTCAAAAGGGGATTCCGATATATTGGACTCTCCTTTTGACTTTTGACTTTTGACTTTTTAATTTTTACTTTTTACTTTTCATTAAAATTCTTCTTCCCCGCGATCAGCTTCTCCATCGTGGTCTCCAGCCTGCGAGCCTTCGTTTCGGCTCTTTTGGCACTGACGATCCATTCTACATATTCGCGGCGATGAGTAAAAGCCAGCGACTCAAAAAAGGTCTCGGCAGATTTATTCTTCTTAAATAATTGCTGGAGTTCGGATGGCACTTGTATTGTACGTTTTACGTAATCAACACCCGGCGCAGGGTTGGTGGCGCAAAAATTGAGGGTTTTCTTTTCGCCTTCATTTACCTGTTTAAAACGCAATGCGGTCCACACATTGTCCAATGCTGCGGCTCTTACGCCTTCATATCCGTAGTCGGAAAGGAATTCCCAGCTTGATTCGCGGCTCAGGTCGCTGGCGATCTTTGAGGCTAGTTTGGGATAAGCGATCCACAATTTTGCGTCTGGTTGCAAATGGGGCATCACATCGGCCAAAATGCATTTCAGCTGGGTTTGGTTGATGGCAAATACCAGTGCAAAATCGATCTTGCGGCTCTTAAGCAATGGGGTTAAATTCTTGGAAAAAGAAAGCTTGATGAATTGCTTCTCGATGGATGAAGGCAGGCCCTGTATAAGCAGGTTCTTTTCATCTTTCAATTGCAATTTTTCCAACAAGGAAGGCGACGACATAACTAGCATGCAACTAAGGTTTAAGTGACAGCAAAAATTAGCCAAATAATAAACCCATCTGTTCAGGATGGATCGGTTACCAAATTAAATCTGGGTTTTACAGGAGGAGTATTGTAGGCCAGAGTGCCCTTTTTTTCGTCAGATCAACCCTGCAAATTTAAACATAATCTTTGGCACATAAAAGCCCTTAACATAAAAACTCTCCCGCACGTGCGGGAGAGTTTCACTATAATTTATTCGGCTCGTTCCCAACTGCAAATTGCTAATTGCCAACTGTTTACTGTCCAACCGGCTTATACAGCGCCAACGCCTCAGGCATATAACCCTGCAATTTTGCAATACGGTTCTCGTCATTGGGATGGGTAGCAAGGAATTCTGGTGGCTTTTGCGAGTTTTCCGCTGCTTTTGCCATGCGTTGCCAGAATGCAATAGCTTCCCTTGGGTTATATCCCGCCATGGCCGCAAACAGTAATCCCAAATGATCTGCTTCATACTCCTGGTTTCTTGAGTTTGGCAACAATACCGCTACCTGCGCAGTAGGTGCAAAAACGTTTGAGAAAATGGCGTTGGCCTTTTGATTATTTGATGTGAATATATTTCCGGCTACCTCCAGCCCCTGTGCTATCGCCACCTGGCTCATCCTTTCGTTACCGTGTTTAGCAACTGCATGTGTGATCTCGTGGCCCAACACAATCGCCAGGGCCGCTTCGTTTTGAGTGATTGGCAACAGCCCCGTGTACACCACCACTTTTCCGCCAGGCATGCACCAGGCATTCACTTCCTTTGAATCTACAAGATTGAATTCCCATTTGTATCCGCTGAGTTCTTTGCCAAGTCCTTTGTCTGTATAATAATCGGTGATCGCCTTTGCTATTCTTGTGCCTACCCTTTTTACCATTTCAGCATCTCGGCTTGAAGAATTACTCACCACTTTGCTTTTTGTTAAAAAGCTTTGATACTCCGTCAGGGCCTGCTGTTGCAAGGTTGACTCGGGAAAAAGTGCCAGCTGCTTACGTCCCGTGATCGCATTGCGGCTGCATTGTGTCAAAACAGGCAGCGCCAGTAACAGGAAGAATAATTTTTTCATTTTAAGGGGTTTTATTTGCAATTGATTAACAAGAGACATACCAATCTTGTTCAAAGCTATTAAATAAAAGAAAAAGGCGGGAATAAAGATGAGGCTATCAATCGTGCCTGCGGCGGGATTTCCTCCTGTCGCGGTGCTTCAATATCGGGAGCCGACTTTCAACACCCCGTAAAATGCGGCCGATGTTTTTTTGATGGGTAAGTACTACCAATGCGGCAACCAGGATCGCAAAGAGCCGATACACTTTTTCATGTTCGTTCCATATCCACAATACGCAAATAGGAAGGCATATGGCAGCGAGTATAGAGCTTAGGGAAACATAACGCGTGAGATATAGAGCAAGAATAAAGACACCCACACAACTTACAGCGATAACAGGCTGAACCGCCAGGATCATTCCAAATAAAGTGGCAACGCCCTTGCCGCCCCTGAATCCTGCAAATACAGGAAAAATATGCCCGATCACAGCCGATAAGCCGAGGCCGATCATGAAATTGGTGCGTTCTAATTCGTTGTGAAAATAATAAGGAAGAAAATTGTACAACATCACTGCGGCCATTCCTTTCATCATATCCAATATCATCACGATCGTTCCGTACTTTGAACCCAGCACCCTGAAAGTGTTTGTAGCGCCCATGTTACCACTACCGTAGTCACGAATGTCGACACCAAAAAAACGCTTGCTGATAATTAAAGCTGTAGGAATAGAGCCTATAAGATATGCAATGACAATGAGAATTACTTCTTTCATCCTGTTTCCTTAGCTTGAGTTGAGAGGCACAAAAGTAACAAATTATTGAATCAAATAACTATTATTTAATGTTAAAAAACAGAATGTGGATATCCGTCTCAATATCCTTATTGTCAACACCTTAAGTATGAGATTGACAGCTATATTTTTGTCGCGTGAATACAGATCCAATCTCCCCTTTGCAGCAGGTTTACCAGTGTAAACCCATTTTCGGCAAATGCGCCGGCAATTGTGGCTTCATCGCTTTTTAAGAACCCGCTAAATAACAAATGAGCGCCCGATCTTGCCGCCGCAGCGATCGCCGGGAGGTTTGCGAGGATAACATTGAGATTGATATTAGCTAAAATAATATCATGTTGTTTACCTGTTGCCGCCGTTTCTGCTTTTTGAATATCGATCTTATTGCAATTATTGGCTGCGATATTTTCTTTGGCATTCTCGATGCTCCATTCGTCGTTGTCAATTGCAACAACGGATGCGGCTCCCATCTTCTCAGCAAGAATTGCAAGGATGCCTGTACCCGTCCCGAAGTCTAGTACCGTTTTATTGCTAAAATCAAGCGACAGCATTTGCTCGATCATCAAATAAGTGGTAGCGTGATGCCCGGTACCAAAACTCATCTTCGGCGTTATCACGATCTCGTATTGCACATTGGGGAAGGGCGGATGAAAACCTGCCCTGATGGCTACTTTATCATTTACCAGGATCGGCTGAAAGCTGCTCTCCCATTGGGCATTCCAATTAATATTCTCGACAACGGACCTGGAATATGCGATGGATGCAAAATTGTTTATCGTTTCGGCAAATAATTTTTCGTTGAACTTATCCTCGGCGATAAATGCTTTGAGATGGTCGGGCTCCTCTTCAAAACCCTCAAAATCCTGTTCGTTCAGCAATGCAACCAGTTGTTCTGATTGATCAGGGTTTTCTATTTCAAAATCAAATTGCAGGTAATTCATTTTACTTAGTTTAATGTTGGGCTTTCAGGTTTTTACCACAAAAATGCACCAAGGATCCGCAGAGCTTCACAAAGAAATACTTTGTGAAGCTTTGTGAAATTTCTTTGTGTGTCTCTGTGGTACAACTCATTTCAAACCCATGATCACACATTCGCCTTTTTGAATTGCATGAATGGAATATTTCGCCAAATACCCGGGTGTTAATTGTTTTACCATAAATCCGGCATCCTCCAGCCGCCTTATATAATCCTTCAAAGCATAAATTCTAACATGATCCCTCTGCCCAAATAACTGCGCCTGCCTGTCGGGATCATCGATCAGCGGCTCTTCTATCGTAGCATCCAATGTCAACGAATAAGGCACCTGCAAAATGGCTACTCCGCGCTTCTTCAATACCCTGAACATTTCCTTCATTGCCGTGCTATCCTTGGGTATATGCTCCAGGATATGATTTGCGATGATCATGTCAAAACTTTCCTCTTCAAACGAAAGTTTAGTAGCATCAGCATAGCTAACAGCGCTGTCGATCCCTTTGTAAAAGCCGGGCATGAGATCTACGGTAGTCACGCTGGCCCTATCTTTCAGGTAATTGTATAAATGTTTCTCCGGAGAAAAATGAAGAATGCTGGTTGGCCTGATCGGAAGTTCATTTTGTATCACGTCAAGCACCAGCCGCTCGCGATTCTTGCTCATACAATTTGGGCAGTACACATTCTCTCCATAACCCGCTATCACATGGTTGCTCTCGATCGCATGCAAAATATCTGCAGAGGGCCGCTCGGGCACGAATTTCTTATAAGACGCGCCGCAGAAATTACAGGTAAATCCCGCCCCTTTGTATTTGGAATAAGTGAATTGGTAGAATTTGTTTCTCGTAAAATTTATGCATGACCTGTAAAAAAACTGCAAAGGGTGGTAAAGCTTTATTTTTTTTAAAAGATCTTTTAAATATGCTTTCATTACAATGTTCAGTGTTAAGTCCAAAGTCCTTAGTCGGCAGTCTGCAGTCCGAGCTTCCGGCTCCCGACTGAGGACTATTGACTAAGGACTTTGGACTAAAAACTCAAGACTATCCTTTCATTTAACTCAATTATTCTTAGGCTGCTCCTCCCTGCTGTGGCTTAGGCTGCATTTCAGGCTTTGGTATCAGGGCCTTTCTGCTCAATTTGAATTTGCCGGTCTTTTGATCGATATCCAACAATTTCACTTTAACCTTATCACCTTCTTTGAAGATGCCTTCCATTGTTTCCAGTCGCTTCCAGCTTATTTCGCTGATATGCAGCAAACCTTCTTTCTTAGGCAGGAACTCAACAAAAGCGCCGAACTCTTTGATGCTTTTCACCGTGCCTTCGTAAGTATCACCTACAACAGGAACAGCAACCAAACCATTGATCCATGCTAATGCCCTATCCAGGCTTGCTTTTTCTTTAGAGAAGATGCTTACTTCACCCTGGTTATTTACTTCTTCGATATTGATGGTAGCACCAGTCTCACGTTGAATTTCCTGTATCACCTTACCACCTGGCCCGATCACCGCACCGATGTATTCTTTGTCGATAACGATCTTAACCATTCTAGGTGCATGTGGCTTCACATCTGGCCTTGCAGCCGGAGTGCAGTTGTACATGGCGTCGAGGATATGCATACGACCTTTCTTAGCCTGTGCAAGCGCCTGGCGCATTACATCCATGCTCAAACCGTCCACCTTGATATCCATCTGCACACCGCAGATGCCATCACGTGTTCCGGTTACTTTAAAGTCCATATCTCCCAAATGATCTTCATCACCCAGGATATCGGTCAATATTGCAAAATCATCACCTTTCTTGATCAATCCCATTGCCACACCACTTACGTGCTTTGCCAAAGGAACACCGGCATCCATCAGGGCCAATGAACCGGCACAAACCGTAGCCATTGAAGAAGAACCGTTACTTTCCAGGATATCACTTACCACCCTTACAGTATAAGGATATTCGCTGCCCGGCATCATTTTTTTCAATGAACGCATGGCCAGGTTTCCGTGACCAACTTCCCTGCGGCCAACACCCCTCATCATCTTTACTTCGCCGGTTGAGAATGGCGGAAAATTATAGTGTAAAATGAATTTTGTATAATCGGATTTGTGTGCACTTTCAACCAACAACTCATCTAAAGGTGTTCCTAAAGTAACTGTTGTAAGTGACTGTGTTTCACCTCTTGTGAACAAAGCAGAACCGTGCGGAGTTGGCAAAATGTCGATCTCCATCTCTAATTGACGGATATCTTCAGTACCTCTTCCATCAAGACGCTTTCTTTCGTGCAGGATCATGTCTCTTACCACATAATATTGCAGGTCGCCGTAGTAATGACCGATGAGCGCTTTGTCTTCGTCAGGCAATTCCTCACCCAGGAAAGCTACCACTTCGGCTTTCAATGCATCGAAGGCGTCGCTCCTATCGTGCTTAGCTGAAGCAGCCGCGGCGATCGCATAAACTTTATTTTTTGCAAAAGCCGTGATCTTTTCGTTCAATTCTTCATTGCGATAAGGCCTTGTGTATTCTCTTTTAACAGCACTTCCAACCTGGTCCCTTAGATCTTGCTGTGCCTTTACCTGTGCACGAATGGCGTCATGAGCCAGTTCAATAGCTTTTACCAGGTCTTCTTCCTGGCATTCTTTGCTCTCGCCTTCTACCATCATGATATTCTTGTCGGTAGCAGCGATGATGAACTCAAGGTCAGATGCAGCCAGTTGCGTACGGGTTGGGTTAACAATGAACTCGCCATCTACCCTTCCTATGCGCACTTCAGAGATGATCTCCTGGATGGGGATGTCCGAAACAGCCAATGCGGCTGAAGCGGCGAGACAAGCCAGTGAATCGGGCATCACTTCGTCATCAGACGAAACAAGCGACACCAATACCTGCACTTCGCACAGATAATCCTCTGGGAATAAAGGCCTGAGGGCCCTATCGATCAAACGGGAGGTTAATATTTCATAGTCATTCAAACGGGCTTCTCTTTTGAAGAACGAGCCCGGGATACGGCCAGCAGAGCCAAATTTCTCCTGGTAATCTACTGATAATGGGAAAAAACTTTGTCCGGCTTTTGGTTCTTTATTGGCAACAACGGTTGCTAAAAGGATGCAATTGCCCTGGCGGACAGTAACGGCTCCATCGGCCTGGCGGGCCATTTTGCCGGTTTCGATGGTAACCATACGGCCACCACCTATATCGAACGTAACTGATTTAGGTTGTAACATTGACATATAAAATGTTTTGAGTTTGGGGTTTATTGTTTGCGGTTGCGCAGCCCGTGATATCCAAGGAATATGCTGGAGAATGGCAAAACAATCAATAAACCATGATAAAAAAGCATAATTCCCAACCTTGAAAAATGAGTTGGGAATTATACGTATTACATAAGTTGTGATTGTTTATTTGCGGAGGCCTAGTTTCTCGATCAAAGCCCTGTAACCTGTCAGGTCGTGCTTGCTGAGGTAAGTAAGTAAGCGCTTGCGCTGTCCTACCATCATCATCAAACCTCTTTGTGTAGAGAAGTCTTTTTTGTTTGATTTCAGGTGATCTGAAATGTGGTTGATGCGCTCTGTAAGTAAAGCGATCTGGCCCTCAATTGAGCCGGTGTTTTTGGCTGTAGCCCCATAATTACTGAAAATGGTGGCTTTTTTTTCTGTTGTTAAAGTCGACATTTAAATTTGTTTTTTAAGCACCCGGATTGGCGCCGTTCTTATTTTTGTTATTTCGGGTGCAAAACTACGTAAAAATATTTGATTTTAAACGGCTTTATGCGAATTTTAAATATTAGCACCCTCGAATGGAAAAGCGTTTGTGACATAAATTGAAAAGCTGTCAGCCTGAGCTTGTCGAAGGCGGGTTCAAAATAGCACCGGCTTCGACAAGCTCAGCCTGACAGCTCAATATTTTAAAGGAAGCCAGTTAATATTTTTTAAGGTTCATCATTAATCAGCCATATTTGCTGCTGCTATGCAAAAAAAATTTGTTTTGATAGGTTGTGGGAGGATCGGCCAGCGGCATGCCGAACAGATAGCCCGACTGGGGCAGTTAAGGGCTGTTTGTGATATTGTGGAAAGCAGGGCCGATGAACTGGCCGCCAGGTACAATGCTACGCCCTATTATTCCATTGATGAGCTGTTGAAAAATGAAACGGGTATCGATGTGGCCTGCATTTGCACCCCAAACGGACTTCATGCACTACACTCTATAAAGGCGCTTGAAGCGGGAATGAACGTTTTGTGCGAAAAACCGCTCTGTATCAAGGTAGAGGATGGAAAGCAAATGATCGCTGCGGCCCTGGCGGCAGGCAAAAAATTGTTTGTGGTAAAACAAAACCGATATAATCCGCCCGTTGCATTCCTAAAAGAGCTCCTTGCAGCGGGCAAACTGGGAAAGCTGCTCAGTTTCCAGATCAATTGCTTTTGGAACAGGCCGGCCGACTATTATGTTGACTGGAAGGGAAAAAAGGCACTTGACGGTGGCACGCTATTTACCCAATTCAGTCATTTTATCGACCTGCTGTACTGGCTTTTGGGCGATGTGGCGGACGTAAAGGAGATCAGCCGGAACTCGGCACATCCTGCCATCGAATTTGAGGATTCGGGTGTTGTGCTTTTTGACATGGCCAGCGGCGCTATCGGTTCGCTGAACTATACCGTAAATGCTTTCGAAAATAATATGGAAGGTTCATTTACGCTGTTTGCAGAGAACGGAACGATCAAGATCGGCGGACAATACCTCAATGAACTGGAATATTTTAAAGTAAAAGGGCTGGGAGCTCCCGATCTGCCAGCGGGCAATGCGCCAAATGGATATGGTTTTTACCAGGGCAGCATGAGTAACCATGATAAAGTGTATGAAAATCTTATCGATGCATTGGACAACCCTTCCCAGCAGATCGCGAGTGCGGAAGACGGTTTGAAAACAGTTGAGATCATCGAAAAGATATATTCCCTTGTTTAGTGCTGAACCATAAAAGCGATCCCCGCTGATGAAAAAAATAATCCTCACAGTTACCAACGACCTCACGTTTGATCAGCGGATGATCCGCATCTGCACGTCGTTGGCTGGCGCAGGATATGAAGTAAAATTGGTGGGAAGAAAAATGCATGGCTCGGTTCCGCTGTCTACACAACCCTTCGGACAAAAAAGGATCAACTGTCTTTTTAAAAAAGGCTTTTTCTTTTATGCGGAATACAATACGCGTTTGTTTTTTTACTTGCTGTTTAAAAAAGCAGATTGTCTTTGTGCCATTGACCTTGACACGATACTTCCGGTATACTTTGCTTCGCGGATAAAAAAAACAAAGCGGGTTTATGATGCGCACGAGTTATTCTGCGAAATGCAGGAGATCGTTACCAGGCCCGGTATTTATAAGATTTGGAAAAGGATCGAGCGCTTTGCAGTGCCGCGTTTTCAATTGGGTTATACGGTGAATCAACCGATCGCTGCTGAATTTAAGAAGATGTATAAAGTGAGTTATGCCGTGGTGAGGAATATTAGTTTGCTGGAGGAGTTTGAAGAAATTTCAAAGCAGGAAAAGTTCATCATCTACCAGGGAGCAGTTAACGAAGGAAGAAGTTTTGAAACACTGATCCCTGCAATGGCAACGGTAAATTGTCCGCTGCTGATCTGCGGCGATGGCAATTTCATGGAAGAGGCTAAACAATTGGCGAGAAAACACGTTACCAGGAGCCAGGTGATCTTTAAGGGGAAGATGAAACCAGCTGAATTACGGATGTTTACCCGGCAGGCGTATATCGGCATTACCCTATTCGAAAAAAAAGGATTGAGCAATTATTTTTCATTGGCCAACCGGTTTTTCGACTACATACATGCAGGCATTCCGCAGCTGTGCGTTGATTACCCGGTTTATAATGAACTCAACACTGAATATGGTGTTGCAGTACTAGTGGAAGATCTTAGTCCTGAGAATTTAGCCACCCAACTGAACAATTTGCTCACAAATGAGGTTTTGTATGAAACATTGCGACAGAACTGTCTAAAAGCCCGGCAAGTATTGAATTGGCAGCAGGAGGAAAAGGTTCTGTTGGATTTTTATAAACGAGTACTCGGCTAGTGAACCTCAAAACGCTTCATATCATCACGCACGAAGTTCCATGGCCAGTTAACTATGGCGGAGTTGTGGATCTTTTTTATAAGATCAAAGCGCTTCATCAACTTGGGGTGAACATTCACTTGCATTGTTTCACACATGACCGCGGTCCGCAGGAAGAGCTGAATAAATATTGTTCGTCGGTAAAATATTATCCCCGCAAAAAGAGCATCAGTCGGTTTTCATTCAGTTTGCCATTTATTGTTAATTCAAGAGTAAGTGATGAACTGTTGAAGGAGCTTCAAAAAGATGATCACCCTGTTTTATTCGAAGGTATTCATACAACCTATTCTCTTTTTAAGGACCAATTGAAGAATCGTAAAATATTGGTTCGACTGCACAATGCAGAATTTGAATATTACCATCAATTGGCAAAACAGGAAAAGAATTTCTTAAAGAAACAATATTTTCTCCACGAAAGCCGTCTGCTGAAAAAATATGAAAAGGCGATCGCCAACAAAGCGTTGTTTCTTGCCGTTAGCAAACAGGATGTAGAAATTTATCAGCAGGAATTCAATGCAACGCAAATTGAATACTTACCAGTATTTCTCCCATATACATTGGCGGTTGGCAAAGAAGGCAAAGGTTGTTTTTGTTTATACCATGGCAATCTTTCGATCAATGAAAATGAGGAAGCTGCAATATGGCTACTTCAAAATGTATTTGATAAGACAACAACTCCGTTCGTCATCGCTGGGAAAGATCCCTCCAAAAAATTACAGCAATTAGCGCATGCGCATCCGCATACCTGCCTGGTGGCGAATCCTGTTGATAAAGAATTACAGGATCTTATCGCCAAGGCCCATGTGAACGTGCTTCCTTCTTTCAACAATACTGGAGTTAAATTAAAACTGCTGAATGCCCTGTTCAATGGCAGGCATTGCCTCGTGAATCCTGCAGCCGTAGCGGGTTCTGAGCTGGGCGAACATTGCTATATAGCAAACGATGCTGCTTCCTTTCAACAAAAGATAAATGATCTATTTGCGCTGGAACTTGCGGAAGAGGATATACAAAAAAGACAAGGGTTATTACAGCAACAGTACAATAATGAAGAGAACGCAAAAAAAATTATAGCGCTGCTAAGCTAGCATTGTCCCACACTTTATTCCTTTCCGTTTTGATCATTCGTGCAGGAAAATTCTTGATCACCATATAATCGTGCGTAGCCATGATGATGGTGGTGTTAAAATCTTTACATATATGGAACAAGAGCGCCATGATCTCGTCGCTGGTTTCGGGATCGAGATTACCAGTAGGTTCATCCGCTAATATCAGTTTGGGAGAATTCAATAATGCACGGGCAACATCCATACGCTGCTGTTCGCCGCCGCTCAATTCAAAGGGCATCTTAAATCCTTTGGTGGCCAATCCTACTTTATCCAACACATCGGCGATCTTTTCATCCATTAATTTTTCATCCTTCCAACCCGTGGCCTTCAACACAAATTTCATATTCTCATTTACATTGCGATCGGTAAGCAATTGAAAATCCTGGAACACCACACCAAGGTTGCGCCTCAAGAAAGGAACCGTCTTCCACGTGAGTTGTTTCAGGTCATGCCCCACTACCCAACCCTCACCTTCCACTAATTGCAGATCGCCATACAAGGTTTTAAGCAAGCTGCTTTTACCTGTGCCGGTCTTGCCGACGAGGTAAACGAACTCACCTTTTTCCACAGAAATATTTACATCACTTAAGATAAGGCTACTGCCCTGGTAAATATTTACATTCTTTAATTCTACGATCGATTGAGACATGAAATAATTTTCGGTTTGGTGTCCGCCCGGATGACTGGGGCGGACGGGTTTTTAGTTTTTGGTTGTTGGACAAATTTAGCCCTTATGAACTCTTTATTTAAAATTAATTTTCTCACCATTTGTTAAAATATGTGAATAACTAAAAAAATAGTTGTAAAACTAAAATATTAGTTTTACGTTTACATTACAATACCAAATCAACAAAATAAAATGAAGACATTAACAAAGGGCGAAGAGCAGATCATGCAGGTGATCTGGAAGCTGGACAAAGCATTTCTTCGTGAGATCATTGATGAACTGCCGGCCCCAAAGCCGCACAACAACACGGTTGCAACCCTCATCAAGATATTGGTGGAAAAAGAATTCGTGGGCATCAATGTGTTTGGAAGAATGCATCAATATTATCCGCTCATTAGTAAGGATACTTATGGCAAAGCCACTATGAAGAGCTTTGTAAAGGGATATTTTGAAGGATCATTCAGCAATGCCGTGTCATTCATGGTGAAGGAAAACAACCTGAGCGTGGATGACCTGGAACTATTATTAAAACAACTTAAAAAGAAATAAAATGCTTCCCATTGCATGGTATCTTTTGAAGGTGGTCATCTGCTCCGGCATATTGCTGGGCTATTATTGGCTATTGTTGCGCAACAAAATATTTCATAGTTACAACCGGTTTTATTTGCTGGCTACGATCATCCTGGCCTTGTCGGTTCCGCTGATCCAGATCGATATCTGGAACAAAACTGAGCAATCGAAAAGCCAGGTGATACAATTGCTGCAGGTGGTTAGCAGTGGCGACGAGTATGTGCAGCAACTAAGGCCTTCCCCATCGCAGTATTTGAATGCAACGAACTTGATGACGGTTGTTTACCTGGCCGTGTCAATGATATTCCTGATCGGTTTCATTCATGTGCTTTGGACGATCCGGTCACTCGTCAAAAAATATCAACATCGCATCGTCGACAATATCTGGTTCGTGAACACCGACGCAAGAGGCACGCCATTTTCTTTTCTCCGATATATTTTCTGGAATGAAAAAATCGATATCGAAAGCCAGGCCGGCAATCAAATATTCCGGCACGAGGTTGCACACGTACAGGAAAAGCATAGCCATGACAAAATATTCCTGAACTTCATTATGATCCTGTTCTGGTGCAACCCGTTCTTCTGGCTTATCCGCAAGGAGCTGAACATGATACATGAATTCATCGCCGACAAGAAAGCCGTGGAAGACAGCGATACCGCAGCCTTTGCCGCCATGATACTGGCTACGGCCTACCCACAACATCGTTTTCAACTCACCAATAATTTTTTCTATTCGCCAATAAAACGCCGCATTCTTATGCTCACGAAAAACAAAAACCCCAAAGTAAATTATCTTGGCCGCGTGCTGGTATTGCCACTTGCAGTGTTGGTTTTCGCCGCCTTTACATTTAAGACAAGGGTTCATTCATCGCTGTACAACGGAAAACAAATAACCGTTGTCATTGATGCGGGCCATGGCGGAACTGATGCCGGCGCAATAAGCTCCGATGGCAGCACCAAGGAAAAAGACCTTAACCTCGCGATCGTAAAAAAAATAAAAGAACTGAATACAAATGATAAGATCAATATCATATTGACAAGGGAAGATGATTCCTATCAATCGCCGCAGGAAAAGGCGACGTTTTCCAATCAACAACACGCCGATCTCTTTATTTCTTTTCATGTTGATAACGGTCCAAAAGAAACAGCTAATACCAAAACGGGTATGCACGTATGGGTTGCAAAAGATGGATCCGGAAATGTCGCCAATAGCAAAGCCTTGGCATCGACCATTATCAGCACATTCAGCAAGGATTATGGATTAAGCGTTATGGAATCCATCGATCAGCGTGAAAAAGGGATTTGGGTACTCCAGGCCAGCAGCTGCCCTGCGGTGCTTATCGAATCAGGTTATATCAATAATGAAAAGGACCTGGCGTACTTAAAAACATCAGCAGCCAAAGAAACAATTGCAAAAAATATCTTATCGGCGATCGAGAAATTTGCCCTTGCACGCAATCAGTCGAATGAAGTTTCTATAGCGCCAACCGACACTGTACCAAATAAAAATACGCAACCAACTCTGTCCTTGACCCAACGCAACGATCTCCCGATCTATGTTTTAGACGGAAAGGAAATTGACAGCATGCAGGCAAAGACCATTTCACCCAATGATATTTTAAGCATTAATGTGATCAAAGGCAAAAATGCGATTGATAAATATGGCGCCAAAGCAAAAGGAGGTGTCATTGAGATCAAAACCAAGAAAAGCAATATCACCGGGATGTACGATAATGCCAAGTTCACCGATAAAAATCAAGAAGTTGTCGTTGTTGGCGTGCCAATTCAATCCGAAGTGAAACCTGTTACTGCTGTGCCGATCAATACACAGGTAAAATCTGTTATTGAAGTACCAATACAGTCCGAAGTGAAAACTGTTATCGGCGTGCCGATCAAAACATCAGTGAACCCTGTTATTGAAGTGCCAATACATACTGATGTAAAAACCAATGTCAATTCGCAGATAAACGTTAATGCCAATTCAACAATTGATGCGAATGTTAACGTTAATACAAGTGAGAACAAAGTGTTTACCAAAGTAGAACAAGAACCAAGGTTTCCCGGAACATCCGATGGATGGAACAAATACCTGGTGAAAAATTTAGACGCGGCCATGCCCGTTAAAGAAGGCTGGGGACCCGGCACCTATAAAGTAATGCTTCAGTATATCGTGCATAAAAATGGAGAGGTCAGCGATGTCATCGCAACCAATTACCAGGGTTCAAAGACTGCACAGCACTGTATCGATCTTATCAAGAACGGTCCAAAATGGGAACCTGCCATACAAAATGGCAAGCCCGTAGATGCTTATAAAAAGCAGCCCATCACTTTTGTGATAGAACAACAGTAACACCCGAGATTTATTCCATGAAGCGTTTTCACTTTAAATGGGCATCGCTGCTGCAGGCACAATTTGCCCCTTCCCTTTAAATCATAATGATTATTAAACAATTTAAAATTACTTTGCTTGGTCTAATTTTATCGATTTTTGCGCTTGGGCAAACTTCTTCAACAAAAAAGCAAGATGATAAAGAAACGACACCAGGCAGTATTCGGCAAGAACAAAAGTGGTGGAACTTACTATATTACAAAATTGATATAACACCTGATTATGGCAGAAAATATATAAGCGGAACGAACGATATAACATTTTCCGCTTTGCAGTCCGATACAATACTGCAAATTGACTTGCAAGATCCCATGCGAATTACCAGTGTTAGGTGGAAAGGCAAAAATCTTGTTTTTAAACACAGTAAAAAAGACACCTACCTCGTAATTTTTCCAACAGCTATCAAAGCAGGTGAGAAACAAACCATTTCAGTTCATTTTGAGGGAGAGCCGAAAGAATCATTAAAGCCACCCTACGACAATGGCTGGATATGGGCTAAAGACTTAAATGGGCGACCATTTATTAGTGTTGCTTGTGAGGGTTCCGGGGCAAGCATCTGGCTGCCCTGCAAAGATGTTTTATATGATGAACCTGATTATGGTGTTTCTTTCAGCATCACCGTCCCCGATACACTAGTAGCGGTTGCCAATGGCAGGCTTAAACAAAAAACAACCAGCAACCATGGTACGGCTACTTATACATGGAAGGTTGTAAACCCAATCAACAACTATAACATTATCCCCTACATTGGAAAATATGTTAGTTGGCATGAGAACTATGCCGGATCAAAAGGAAAACTTGATTGTGATTATTGGGTATTAGATTATGACCTTGCTAAAGCAAAAAGCCATTTTAAACAAACTGATACGCTGTTGAGCGCATTCGAATACTGGGCCGGGCCTTACCCCTTTTACGAAGACAGTTACAAATTGGTGGAAGCTCCTATGTCGGGTATGGAACATCAAAGTGCATTGGCATATGGCAATGGATTTCAAAATGGGTTAAATGGTAAAGACCTTATTTCAAGAAGTGGTTGGGGCCTCAAATTTGACTTTATCCTTGTTCATGAAAGCGGTCACGAATGGTTTGGTAATAGTATTACCGCAAGTACTTATGGTGACAGTTGGATACACGAAGGCTTTGCGAAGTACCTGGAGACACTTTACACATCTTATGTTTTTGGGATCGAAGCAGGTAACGATTATGCAGTTGGAACATGGAAAAGAATAAAAAATGACGAGCCTGTTTTAGGCACTAATACTTCAGACCAATATTATAAAGGAAGTGCCATGCTTCACATGATAAGACAAATAATTGGAGATACATTGTTTAAAGACGTTTTGACGGGATTGAGTAAGGAATTTTATCATCAGACCGTTAATACAAATAAAATACTGGATTTTTTCAATCGCTATACAAAAAAAGATTTTACCAAGATTTTTGACCAATACTTAAAAACGATCCAAATACCCACTCTTAGCTACTCTTTTAAGGGCGGTATATTCCAGTATCGTTGGGAAAACTGTATAGAAGATTTTTCAATGCCTGTAAGAGTAACCTTTGATGGGAAAAACTATCAATTCCTTTTTCCGTCAACACAATGGCAAACTTCTAAAGTTTCGACAACCGGCTCAGAAGGCTTTCATGTCGATAGAAACTTCTATATCACCTTAAGTGAAAACAAATGATCAATAGCAAACGATTTCTTCTCCCTTCAGTTTTATTACTAATTGTTTTTTTGCTCCCGCGGCTGCCCTTCCAATAACCTGCGCTGCAATGCCATATCCTTCGGAAGTCTTACTAAAAATTATTGTTAAAGCTTAACTATTGCATACTAGAACGCTCCCTTACCTGTTATCTTCGGTAATACCATAATACCAGCTATGGGTTATCAAAACCGAAGAACATTCTCTCCACTGCTCATCACAGTACTATTGATGTTAAGCCAGGTATCCTTTGCGCAATATCACCTGATCCATGGACAACAAAGGGGCGAATTGAGTGGCATTTCAATCAGGCAGCCTGGCCAAAGCCTTGTCGACACTATATCGATCTCCGGCGAGATCAATCAAATGCAGCCTTATGTGCCACCCGATGCTTCACCACGTTGGGTAAAACTGGATCCGCTGAAGAACAATTATAGAGATAAGAAGATCAAGAAATTGTACCTGCAATATTTTTCTGGCGAAGTAAAATTATTCTTCAAAGGAAAAGATTCTCTGACAATAACTGAAGATCAAGCCATACGTGCCGGCTTACTCTCCGCATTATCGACAGAGGTACCGGAAATAATAACCGTTGACTCGCCATTGTACGTTGGCGAAAGAATATTGATACACATCGAAAAGCAAGACCCGCACAACCGGCTCTTTTCTATAACCACTCCGATAGGCGCAACCTCAACCCCCGACGAATACGAAGTGCCTTATTATTTACCCGGGGACCTGTGGATATTGGAAACCGGGCAAGATGGAAAAACAAAACGGGTACACAAATATCATATAGTGTGGCCGCCGGGAACATACACAGAAGAGCAGCCAGATTTTTTCATTGGAAAGATCCATTCTGTGATTGCTGATCACAATTTGATAAAAGCGCAAAATGAGTTGACGATACCAGCGGGATACCGGTTCAGAGAAGCAACGATGTACTTTTCAGGCAGCGGCTTTCGGAAAAATATTGTTTGCACCGATACCCATGTTTCGATGGAAGCAATGAAAAAATTTATCGACCTGAGCCTTCCTGGTACCGATATCACCATCGATAACGTATTGGTAATTGATCCAAAAGGGCAGAAGCTGTCATTGCCTGCAAAATCATACAAACTAATAGACAATCTCGATATCAGGAGCAATTATGCTGGTCTCATTTCCCACCCCGATTATCCGGGGGGAACGATCGCCCTTCTTACATATATTCTTCAAAATCTTGCGGATGTTCCTGCCGGCAAATTTCCAAGGGGTAAATTTTACCAGGATTTTTCATTCATCATCAACCCAGACGGCTCGGTAGAAGATCTTTACAACAGGGACCATTATGCAAAAGATGTTGTCGGTGGATTTTGCTACGATGTAATAAAAAATAGCACGGGTTGGACGCCTGGCAGCTATAAGGGGAAAAATGTGAGGATGATATTAAACATGTACTTTACCGTTGAGATCAAATAGAATGGGTCTTGGCGCCGGTTAAAATTCATAGAGAATATCTTCGCCGCCTGTTTTTATATCCAGTATTTTTTTATCAGATGCCTCTACCCTTCCTATAACCTGCGCTGCAATTCCAAACCCTTTCGCTGCTGCTATCATTGTTTCCGCATCAGCGGCATCACAATAGATCTCCAACCTGCAACCCATATTGAACACCTCATACATTTCTTTATTGCTGCTGCCGCTATTTTCCTGGATGATCTGAAATATCTCAGGCGCCTCAAATAAGTTATCCTTTATCACTTTGAAATCGGCAGGCAAATATTTCATACACTTTGTTTGTCCGCCGCCGCTGCAATGTATCAATCCGTGTATCTTATCGAAATGTTGTTGGAGTAAAACTTTCATCACCGGTGCAAAGGTTCGTGTGGGCGAAAGTAAAAGCTGACCTATTGTCAACTGCCCACTGCCCACTATCCACTGATCACTTAACCGGTGCTTGCCAATATAAACCACTTCTCCGGCCAATGCGTTATCATAACTCTCTTTGAAATTCTCTGCATAGAATTTGTTTAGCACATCATGTCTCGCACTCGTAAGCCCGTTGCTACCAAGCCCGCTATTGTACTGCGTTTCATAGGTAGCCTGCCCGAACGATGCAAATCCCACGATCACATCTCCTGCTTTTATTTTTTCGTTGCTGATGATCTTATCCTTTGGCCAGCGACAGGTCATGGTGCCATTCACCGCGATCGTACGCACCACATCACCCACATCAGCCGTTTCTCCGCCGAGGTAATGGATGTTCACACCAAATTTTTTCAGTTCATTGAACAACTCCTGCGAACCATTGATGATCTGTTCCAATACTTCGCCAGGGATCAAATGCTTATTACGATCGATGGTTGAATTAAAAACAATATTGTCATATATACCCACGCAGAGCAGGTCATCCAAATTCATTACGATTGCGTCCTGCGCAATACCCTTCCAAACGGAAATATCACCGGTTTCTTTCCAATACAAGTAAGCCAGTATGCTCTTGGTGCCGGCCCCATCTGCATGCATAATGTTCACGAATGCCTCATCACCGCCTAAAAAGTCGGGGTACACTTTACAGAAAGCATGCGGGTACAAGCCGTGATCAAGTTGCTTAACGGCAGCATGTACTTCTTCTTTTTGGGCAGAAACACCGCGTTTGGAGTATAAGGACATCAATTAGGATTGAGTGTTATGAGATAAGTCAAAAGTTAAAATTAAAAAGTCAAAATTAGGGACGCTACCGGTTTTTAATTTTGAATTTTTACTTTTGACTCCACAGTTGCAAAATAAATGTACCCTTATCAATAATCAATGTTCTTTTCTCAGTTACTTTTGCACTTCTTATATGCAGGTTCACCGCGACATAGACAATTTACCGGTTTTTAATAATGCTATAGTCACTATTGGCACATTCGATGGCGTTCACCTGGGCCATCGGCAGGTGATCGATCATTTAAAGCAGGAAGCCGCCAATGCAGGCGGAGAATCGGTTATCATCACTTTTCATCCGCATCCCCGAAAGATCGTGTCGTCGGTGATCACGGGCGTAAGGTTGATCAATACACTTGCCGAAAGGATCGAATTATTGGAAAATACCGGCATCGATCACCTGGTGGTGGTTCCCTTCACCGATTTCTTTGCCAACCAGTCGGCTGAAAGTTATATCCGTGATTTTTTGGTGGAGAAATTTCACCCGCATACCATCATCATCGGTTACGACCATCGCTTCGGAAAAGAACGCGCCGGCGATTATAAGCTGATGGAAGAAAAGGCTGCCGTTTATAATTATCGCCTCAAGGAAATCCCCGAACATATACTCGATGCAATAAAAGTGAGCAGCACCAATATCCGCAACGCCATCTTGCATAGCAATATTGACGAAGCCAATAAATTACTCGGCTATCTTTTTTTCTTTGAAGGCGAAGTAGTGCATGGCGATAAGATCGGCCGCACACTTGGCTATCCTACGGCCAATTTAAAAAATACCGATGAAGAAAAGATCGTGCTCGGCGATGGTATTTATGCAGTATATGCTCAACTCGAAGGAAAGGATTATAAAGGAATGATGAGCATCGGCTTCAGGCCAACGGTAAATGGGAAGCGCCGCGTTACCGAAGTGAACATTTTTGATTTTGACGAACAGATCTATGGCAAAACGCTAAGGATCTATGTAAAGAAATATTTAAGAAGTGAGGTGAAGTTTGATGGGTTAGCGGAACTTACGGAGCAGTTGCATAAGGATAAGGTGGAGAGTTTGAAGTGCTTGTAACATCGTTTAGAAGGTTTAGGATGTTTAGAGGGTTTAGGGTTACCCTCTAAACATCCTAAACTTTCTAAACCTACTAAACCATCAGGCAATCATCTTCACCACCATCTCCTTCATCAACGAAGCATCCGGCGTACCTGTATCCCCCACTCCCACTCCTTTCAAATTATATTGATGCAAGAGTAATAAGATCTTTTCGATACCGTCATATCCATATTTATTGATCGTCTCCAATGCATTTTTTACAGCGGTAGGGTTATTGTAAAAGTGAGGCCGCAAAGCAGACTCACTCCGGTCATTCATACCAAATACGGAATATATTTTACTGAAACTTGCATATAGCGCCGGCAGCACCATCTGTATAGGGCCTGCTTTGGGATTGCCTTCAAAATAGTGGATGATCGTCATCGCTTTGGCAAGATCTTTTTTTGCGATAGCGGATTGCAGTTCGAATACATTGTACTCCTTACTGATGCCGATATATCTTTCGATATCATCTTCGGTGATCTCATTTTTGCCCTTGAGATTGAGCGCCAGCTTTTCTATTTCGTTGGAGATGCGATTAAGGTCGTTGCCGATATGCTCGTCCAGCAAACTCACCGCCTTCGAGCTGATCTTATACCCCTTCGACCGCACAAACTCGGCGATCCATTCCGGCAGTTTATAATCCCTCAGTTTTTCGGAATTGAATATCTCGGCAGATTGCTTTAATGTTTTGTAAAGCTTCGTTCTTTTATCAAGCGTCTTTCCTTTGTAGCCTACTACAAATATGGTAGAAGATAAGGGGTTCTCGATATAGCTTTCCAATTTCTCTATATCACGCATTTGCTGGGCTTCCTTCAGCAACACCACCTGCCGCTCGGCGAACATGGGATAGCGCTTGCAGGCATTGATCACCGCCGGCCAGTCGGCATCCCTACCATAAAAAACGGTGAGGTTAAAGCCTGCTTCGGCCTCGTCGAGGATGCGATGCTCGGCATGGTCCATCACCATATCGATATAATAATCTTCTTCCCCTTCAAGCCAGTAAATACTCTTAAAGTTTTTCTTGTTCCATTCACTGATGATCTTTTCGGCACTCATGGCATCAAAGATAAAAGTTAGCGTGCAGTTGCGGTTTTTAAAGCAGATATATTTTTTGAGTTCCCGCAGATCTCGCCGAATTCGCAGATTTATTTTAGCGTCATCTGCGGAAATCTGCGGAATCTGCGGGAAACAAATTTTTTAACAGCACAATAACCGTGGCATAAAGCTGTTTTATAGGAGTGCAGCCTGAATTTGGCATAATTTTGGCGACCTTATATACGGATAACAAAATAGAACATACGGTTTATCAACATATTCACAGCCTGCTCAATTGCGGGCTGTGAATGTGTAATTTTGGTACCAGAAAACCTTAAGCTTTATGGCATTCGAAAACTTTCCTGCTGCAGAACAGTCACAACCTGCTGCTTCGCCCCCTCATCAAAAAAATTGGCGCAATTATCTATCGGCTGTGCTAATCGTTGCCCTGCTGGGTACATGGGGTTATATTATCTGGGATAAGAATAAGACCAAGGAAACGATCCAGCAAAAAGACACCGTGATCGCCAGCACATCATCGCAAAAAGATCAGCTGCAAAAAGAACTGGATGATGCTACCATGCACTATGATCAGATCAAGACCGCTACGGCCAACATGATGCACAGCAAGGATAGCGTGATCGCTACCAAGGAAAGGGATATCAACGCCAAGAAAGAAAAGATCCGCCAATTGCTTGCAAAAGGTGAATCTGATAAAGAGGCGATGGCGCAGGCAAGGTCTTTGAT
>Ga0070682_100000531_pt1 | contig 23754 bp, 11 predicted proteins | sample KBSC63LmetaG_FD_64668 | JGI IMG/M metagenome (GOLD analysis project Ga0070682, IMG submission 64668) | Corn rhizosphere microbial communities from Kellogg Biological Station, Michigan, USA - KBS C6-3L metaG | ecosystem: Host-associated > Plants > Roots > Rhizosphere | place: USA: Michigan...
GCCCCCTCGGGGAAGCTCTGTTCGTCGAGGTGGCAGTGCGTGTCGAACAGCATGACCGGGCTCTAGCCCCGTTCAGGCCAGCAAATCCGCGAAACGCTCGCCCACGAGCACGGCGGCCGCATCCGCCACGGAATCGTCCTCGTAGCCGAAGCGGCGCTTGAGCTCGGCGATCGCCTTGTGCGCGGCCGTGCGCCGCGCTTCGTCGAGGCCCGTACCCTCCTGGCGGAGGAGCACGACGATGTCGCGGCAGAGCTTGGCGACCGGCACGCGCCGCTCGGCGAACACCGCCTCGCGCAGGCGCTTGAGCTGACTCGAAAAGATGCGTTCGTGATCGAGCGGCTCGTCCGGGTGGTCGATCGCCCAGGCAGCGATCGAGCTGATGAGCACGTTCCGGAGCTCTTTCGGATCCTCGCTCGCGCCGAGCAGGGCTTCGACCTCGCCCATGAGGCGCTCGTCGGGCTCGTCGTATTGGCCCGTGATGGGGTTCCGGAGCTTCTCGTGCTTCACCCAAAAGCTCACGTGCGTGACGTAGCGCGCGAAGAGCTGATTGTAGCGCGCCTCGTCGACGAGGCCGCTCGCGACTCGGAGCTCGTCCTCGAGCGACTCGAGCAGCCGCTCGCGCAACGTGCGGCGGAAGAGCTGATGATCGTGGTAGCCGCCCGGCTGCCGCTCCTCCTCGAGGAAGGCGTATTCGCCCGTTCGCTCGCAGAGTTTGTCGATTTCGGAGAGCACCGCGAGCGGTGAAACGCTCGTGTAGCGGGGGCTCTGCGCCGCATCGAGCAGCACGCTGCGCATCTCGCGCGGGCTCGCGCCCACGCTGCCCTCGAAGATCGGGTACGCGTCGCTCTCGTGATAGATGCGGGGGATCGCGGCGCGGAGGACCTTCGCCGCGTCGTCGTCGAGGTGGCTCGGCGTGCTGCCCGTCGCGTAGAGGTCCATCTTCTCGACGGCGGTGAGGTTCTCGACGAGGTCCTTGAGCGGCCCCTCGTAGCGCTCCGCGGTCGGCCGGCGCATGCGCGTGAGAACGGCGAACATGGCGGCGAGCTCGGTCGCGTGCGGGGCGACGTGTTTGCGCGCCTGCGGCGCGATCTGCGCGTCGTAGATCTTCTTTTCGTCGAGCCACGAGAGCAGGTACGGCGCGCGCACGAGCTCGAGGCGCCCGCGGAAGCTCTCGTACTCGACGTGCTCGCGGAACGCGCCGAGGTGGAGCTCGTTGGCGCTGCCGATGAGCACGCTGTTCACCTGAACGCTCTGCGAGCGGAGCTGCACCTCGCCCGTTTCGGCGGTGATTTGCAGGTATTTGAAAGCATCGAGCGGGCGCTTGAGCAGGTCCGAGAACTCGAGCACGCCGCCCATGGCGTCGATCAGCTCGCCGAACACTTCGAACAGCGTGACCGACTGCAGCGAAGCGGGCAGCGCCGCGGGGTTGCGATCGGCCGTGAGCTGACGCTCGCCTGCGTCCACCGACAGCTCGGGCCCGACCGTGACGGCGCCGACCCGGTAGCGGCGCGAGATGAAGTAACGCTCGACCTGGACGTGGCGGAGCACCTCGTCGAGCGCGCCGTCGTACGAGGCGAGCAGCGAATCGTAGACCTGGCGACTCTTGTGCGAGAGGTTCCCGCGAAGCACCCAGTCGGGCGGAGCGTCCTTCGCACCCGCCTCCTGGTAGAGGCGCGACAACAGCTTCGAGCGAGCCTCGACCGGCAAGAGGAACAGCGGGTGGTCGCGCACCTCGATGTGCAGGCGCGCGTCCATTTCCTCGAGCGGCAGGTGGGCGTACGTCGGGTCGTCGGGGCGTTGCGACGGCCGCCGGCCCCCGAACCCAATCGAGCCGCGCAGGCGCGTCTGGTTCGGAAAAACCCAATGAAAGCGATAGAGCGCGCCCTCCTCCTGCGCGGAGTAGTGCTCGAGCGCTCGCATGACGCAGTGGGCAACGGTGCTCTTCGCCGAGCCGTTCGGGCCGTGCAAAAGGATCAGACGCGTCGGGCGCCCTTCGCGCACGAAGTTCTCGAGCGCGCGGTAGACCTCGTGCTGGACCTGCTCCTGTCCGACGAGCGCCTCGCGGGCGGCCTCGGCGGCGTCGAGGAACGGCAAGTCGAACAGCTTGAAGCGGCTGTCCTCACCCCACGGGCGCGAGAGCTGGCTCTTGCCGTAGTAGTCGAACATGTCGCGCAGGTAGCGACACGCGTCGCGCGAATGCCGCAGCGGGTTCGAGGCGAAGAGCTCGAGGTACCCGCGAAACGACAGGAGTCGACGGCCGTCCCGAAAATCCCGCTCCACCCGCTGGGTGATGCCGGTGAGCTCGTCGAGGACGTCGCTCACTTACTTCACGTCCACGACCAGGGAGAGGTCGCGCTTTTCCATGAGGCAGGTTTCTTCGGTGCAGACCGAGAAGGCGAATTGCCCGCTCACCGTTCGCTGGCCGGCCCCGTCCGGCGTGAACGGAACGCGCATCGTGACGCGTTGGGCTTCGAGCTTGGCGGCTTCCTTGCCGAAGACCGGCTGCGCGAACTTCACGCCCGGGCCTTCCTTCGCCTTGAACTTGTACGGGTACTGCTGGTTCGCGTGGAACGGCGGCTTGGCGTTGAGGACGATCTCGAGCGCGCCTTCCTTCCCGGCGCTGTACGCGCCCGAAGCCTGCGCCGTGAGGTCGAACTTCGCCTCGTCGTAACGATTCGAGCCGGCACCGTCAGGGCCTGCCGGTGCCGCTGCCGCGGCTGACGCGGCGGGCGCGGGCGTGCCGTTGTCGGGCGGGCGCGTGGCGGTGTCGGCCGGCGCCACGGGGGACGACTCGACCGTAGGGACGCGCGCGTCCTCGCCCGCGGGCGGGACCTCGCGCTTGCATGACGAGAGGAGCAGTGCAGCCGCCGACAGCGGCCCGAGCACGAACAGGAGCCGTGACATGCCCTCGTGATCTACCACAACGACGTACGAGCGCGGAAAACGCCCCCGGCGCCGCATTTTCCCGCGCCTAGCGCAGGACCAGCACGAGCACGATCACGATGCCGACGACGAGCGCGCCGCCACCGACGACGGCCAGCATGAGCCAGCTCGGAGCGGCCTTCGGGATGCCCGCGGCAGCGAGATCCATCGAGGGCGGCGGCGCATGCCCCCCGGCGGCCGGCGGCGGCACCGATTGCCCTCCGCCGAGCGAGTCGTCTTCACCGAAGAAGGAGTCGGCAGCGGTGCCCGGCGCCTTGGGCGCGGCTTTCGTCTGCATCAACGACGGCAGCTTGGCGTCGATCTTGGCCGCGATGTCGGCCTCCGGCACGACGGCCCACTCGGTGTGCTTGCCCTCGAGACCGTAGGCGGCCGCGACCGCGTCGGCGAGCGCTCCGACCGAAGCCGTGCGCAGAGCGGGGAGCTTCTTGAACGCCTGCGACATCACCGCGTCGAGCGTCGGAGGCACCGGATATTTCTGCCCCTGTCCGGCCTCGCTCGGCGGCTTCGGCTCCTTGGTGAGGATCTCGAGCAGGATGCTCGGCCCGTTGCTGCCCTGGAACGGAACGTGCGAGGTGATGCACTCGTACGCGATCGCGGCGAGGGCCCAAACGTCGGCGCGATGGTCGAGCGTGTCGAGGCCCTGTGCTTGCTCCGGCGCCATGTAGAACGGCGAGCCGATCGTCGTGCCGAGCACGGTGAGCTTCTTCGCCGACTCGCCCTTGTCCTTCACCGAGCCGAAGTCCAACACCTTGACGATGTCGCCCTCGCGCGTCTGGCACAAAAACAGGTTGTCCGGCTTGAGGTCGCGATGAACGAGCTTCATCGCGTGGGCCGCATCGAGCGCGATCGCCGTCTGGGCGAGCAACCGCACGACGCGCGCCGGCGGAATCACTCCCTCACGCTTGAGCGTGCTCCGGAGCTCCTCACCGTACAGAAACTCCATGACGAGCGCGTAGGTTCCGTCGTGCGTCGGCTGGAAGCCGAGCACCTCGACGATGTGCTGGTGCGGGAGCGTGCTGCTCACCTGGAATTCGCGCTTGAAGCGCTCGACGGAGACCTCGTCGCGCGCCACGTCGGCGTGCAGGATCTTGAGCGCGACGTTGCGCCGCTCCTGCATGTCGAGCGCCTCGTAGACGCGACCCATGCCGCCGTCGGCTACGATGCGACGGATTTGATAACGGTCACAGAAGAGCTGCCCGATGCGCGTGTCGCTCTTGTCGGGGACGAGCGGGGCCTGCGTGGCGCTCGTGAGCCCCGTCCCGTCGACCGGGCAAAACCCCGCGTCGTCGGGATAGAGCCGCCCGCAAGATGCACACGCTTTCATGGCTCAGCGCCCACCACGCTGCGCGATTCTCACGGACTTCCCGACTGGCTGTCGGCTTCCGCGGTCCCTGCCGGACGGAAGTAGAGGATGCGGTTGCAGCTCGGGCACTGCCCGAACTCGTCCGCGCGCAGGAGCTTCTGGAACAGCATCGGCTGAAGGCGGATGTTGCAAGCGCTGCAGGTTCCGTCGCGCGTCCAGGCGAGGGCCGTGCCCTTGCGCTTACGAATCTGCTCGTAGCGCCGGTAGAGGTCCGGCTTGATTTTCTGGACGATCGCCTCGCGGTCGGCCTGCTTGCGCGTGAGCTCCTCCTCGGAGCTGGCGATGCTCTTGATCGAGTCGCCTTCGCTCGAGCCGAGCTCGCCGGCGACGGCGCCATGCTGCTCCGTCACGGACTCGAACTCGCCGCGACCCTGCTGAATCAGCCCGTCGAGCTTCTCGAGCTCGATCTCGCGGTCGCGGTAAAGCTTGCGTAGCTCCTCCACCTCGCGCTGCGCGGCGTTCGCCTCACGCTCGGTTCGGCAGCGCGCGAGCTTCTCGCGCGACCGCTCGACCTGGATGCCCATCTGGCGGAGCTCACCGACGAGATCACCCCGCGCCTTCTCCATCTCGGAGAGGCTCTGCTTACCGCGCGATAGCCGATCCTCGAGGCTCTTCGCCGACGCCTTCTTGTCGTTCAGCGTCTTTTGTTCTTTGGAATATCGGTCGTTCAGGTCTCGGAGTTGGGCGTCGAGCGCGGCCAGCTCTTCAAGCGCTTCGATCTGAAACTTCATCGTCACTTAAGCTCGGCTCCTTCGGCTAGCTCTACACATCGTTGCACCGCGCGGCCAGTGGGCCCACCTGGGTTCGAACCAGGAACGGCCCGGTTATGAGCCGGGGGCTCTGACCGATTGAGCTATGGGCCCGGCGAACGCTACTCGAAAGCCGCCGCCCCCGCAAACACGGGAATGGGGCCGAAACTCCTTTGGTTTCCATGACTAGCCCGACCGCCCACCATCGCTCCGCCGAGCCGTGAGCCGCTCGGGGCTCGCCCCGCCCCCCGGGGGTGCGAGAGACGGGCGAGAGACGGACGAGAGACCGGCGAGACAGGGCCGAGGGCACGGGAACGACACGGCCCTCGGGGAGCCAAAAAAGGCCGATCGCGCCGTCCCGGTGCACCACGAGCCAGGGTCGAGTATCCATGTTAGGACGAGCATTTGGCATGGACTTCCTCGTCGTCAGGGGCGCGGCGCAGCACAACCTGAAGAATGTGAGTTGTGAGCTCCCGCGGAACCGCCTCGTGGTCATCACGGGGCCGAGCGGCTCGGGAAAGTCCTCGCTCGCCTTCGACACCATCTACGCCGAGGGCCAACGCCGCTACGTCGAGTCCCTCTCGGCCTACGCGCGTCAGTTTCTCGATCAACTCCCGAAACCGAGGGTCGAGAGCATCGAGGGGCTGAGCCCGGCCATCGCCATCGAGCAGAAGGGGCTCGGCAAGAGCCCGCGCTCGACCGTGGGCACGGTCACCGAGATCGCCGACTACCTGCGGCTCCTGTTCGCTCGAGTCGGCGTCCCCCACTGCCCGAAGTCCGGCAAGGTGCTGCGCGCCTACACGGTGCAGGAGATCGTCGACAGCATCCTGTCGCGCGGCGACGGCGCCAAGGCGGCGCTGCTCGCGCCGGTCGTGCGGCGCACCAAGGGCGACCTCGGGGAGGAGCTCGAGCGCCTGCGCCGCGACGGCTTCGTGCGCGTGCGGGTCGACGGCGAGCAGGTCGACCTCGGCGACGCCACGACGATCGACCGCACCAAGCCGCACGATCTCGACGTGGTCGTCGACCGCATCGTCGTGCGCGAGGGCGTCAAAGGTCGCCTCACCGACTCCGTCGAGCTCGCGCTCAAGCTCGGCGACGGCACGCTGCTCGTCGACGCCACGGACGGTAGCGAGCCCGTCGTCATGAGCGAGCGGCTCGTGAGCTGGGAGTTCGGCATCACGCTGCCCCCGCTCGAGCCGCGCCTTTTCTCCTTCAACAGCCCGCACGGCGCGTGCCCCACCTGCGACGGCCTGGGCGTGCGCTCGACGGTGGACGTGGGGCGCGTCGTGCCGGATCCGGCGCGTTCTCTGCGGGAAGGCGCCGTGCTGGCCTTCGGAAGGCGCGGCTCGGTCGCGACCGCCACCGAGGTCGCCCGTGTCGTCGAGCTTCTGCACGTGAACCCGGACGTGGCGTGGAAGGACCTGCCCGAGGAGCAGCGCGACGCCATCCTGAACGGCATGCAGGCGCCGAAGGGCAAGCGCCGCAGCCAGCCGAGCTACGAAGGCATCGTGGCCCGCCTCGAGCGGATGCTCGAAGCGGGCGAGCCCGACGCCGTGGACGAGGACGAGAGCGACGAGGGCGCGATCGGCGCCGAGGATGTCGGCCGCTTCGTGGTCACGCGCACGTGTCCGGCGTGCAACGGCGTGCGCCTGCGCCCCGAAGCGCTCGCCGTGCGCGTCGCCGACAAGAACATCGCCGAGCTCTGCTCGATGCCGCTCCGCACGCTCAAGCAGTTCTTGGGCGAGCTCGGCAAGGACCCGGCGCTCACGGGGCGTGACGCCGCGATCGCGCTGCCGCTCTTGCGCGCCGTCACCGAGCGGCTGCATTTCTTGCTCGAGATCGGGCTCGACTACCTCTCGCTCGATCGCGCCGCGCATTCGCTCTCGGGCGGCGAAGGGCAGCGCATCCGGCTCGCGACGCAGATCGGTGCGTCCCTCGTCGGCGTGCTCTACGTCCTCGACGAGCCGAGCATCGGCCTGCACGCCCGCGACAACGAGCGGCTGCTCCTCGCGCTCAGGCGGCTCGTCGACAAGGGCAACAGCGTGCTCGTCGTGGAGCACGATCGCGATGCGATCCTCGCCGCCGACCACGTGCTCGACATGGGGCCGGGCGCCGGCATCCACGGCGGCCGCATCGTCGCGTCCGGCACGCCCGCGGCCCTGATGGCCGCCCCCGAATCGGTCACCGGGCCCTACCTGTCCGGCGAGCGCCGGCTCCCCATTCCCAAGACTCGAACCCGCGCCACCGGCAGCGTGCTCCGCGTCGTCGGCGCGCGCGCCCACAACTTGCTCGACGTGACGCTCGAGGTGCCGCTCGGTCTCGTCACGGCCGTGACGGGCGTGAGCGGCTCCGGCAAGAGCAGCCTGATCGTCGACACGCTGCTCAGCGCCGCGCGCGCCGAGCTCTACGGCGCCACCGGCTGGGTCGGTCCCTGCGACCGCATCGAGGGGCTCGACCAGATCGACAAGGTCATCAGCATCGACCAGACGCCGATCGGCCGCACGCCGCGCTCGAATCCCGCGACCTACACCGGGATCTTCACGCACCTCCGCGAGCTCTACGCGGGGCTCTCGGACGCGCGCGCGCGCGGCTACAAGCCGGGCCGCTTCTCGTTCAACGTGCGCGGCGGCCGCTGCGAAGCGTGCCAGGGGGACGGCGTGTTGCGCGTCGCGATGCACTTCCTCCCCGACGTGTACGTGACCTGCGACGCCTGCGGCGGCAAACGCTACAACCGCGAGACGCTCGAGGTCGCTTACCGCGGGCTCTCGATCGCCGACGCGCTCGAGCTCACGGTCGATGCGGCGAGCGAGCTCTTCGAATCGATCCCGCGCATCCGCCAGAAGCTCAGCGCCTTGCGCCAGGTCGGCCTCGGCTACATCCAGCTCGGCCAAGCGGCGACCACGCTCTCCGGAGGCGAGGCGCAGCGCGTGAAGCTTGCGACGGAGCTCTCCCGCAAAGCGACCGGACGCACGCTGTACGTCCTCGACGAGCCCACGACCGGCCTCCATTTCTCGGACATCGAGCTCCTGACGCATGCCCTCCTCGGCTTGCGCGACGCCGGCAATACGGTGCTCTTCATCGAGCACAACGTGGACCTCGTCGCCTGCGCCGACTGGGTCATCGACCTCGGCCCCGAAGGCGGCGAGCACGGCGGACGCATCGTCGCGGAGGGCCCGCCCGAAACGGTTGCCCTCGCGGAGAACAGCCACACCGGCCGCTATTTGAAGCTCGCCCTCAACGGCACGCGCCTGCCCGCCGTCACGCGCCCCGATGAGCCCAGCGCCAAAGCGGCAACGGCGACACCGGCCGCGTCCGCGCGCCCCTCCAGCACGAGCGGCGTCCGCGCAGCGGCCCGCGATCCGCGTGGCAAGAGCCGGGCGCGCTAAGTCGCCGATTCAGGCTCGAACCGGATTTCACAGGAAGCAGGGAAGATCGGAAGGGTTCCGGATCGGAACCCTCAAACTCTTCCCGCCCTTCCGCCTTCCTGTAAATCCTCTCCGACCGCCAACGACGGCGTCGGTCAGCCGAAGTCTTTTTCGACGCGCTCCTGATCCTCTTTGCAGCGGATGCAGAGCGTCGTCTCCGGGCGCGCTTCGAGGCGCTTCACGGAGATCTTGTCGCCGCAGTCGTCGCACACGCCGAACGTGCCGTTGTCGATCTTGTCGATCGCCTTCTGGATCTTGTCGAGAAAGGCCTTCTCGCGACCGCGCAGGCGGAACGTGAACGACTGCAGGTATTCGCTCGAAGCGAGGTCCATCTCGTCGGGCAGGTCGTCCGTATCGAGGGCCATGTCCTGATCGAGCGTTTGCTGCGCGCGCTTGATGATCTCCTCGCGCTTGGCCTCGAGCATGTCCCGGAACTTCTTGAGCTGCACTTTGGTCATGACGAAAAACCCGGCACTTGGCCCATTGGCCGGCGGCGGTGGGCCCAACAAGCTAGGTCCCCGCATCGGGTTCGTCAACGGGGAGCGACACCGGCCGCGTACGTTCTCTCAACCCCCGCGGAAATTCCAGCGAGGCGCGCGCCGTTCCAAGCCGGGCGTGGGGTCACCGGCCCTCGCGATAGGCGCGCACGGCGTTCACGATCCCGTCGGCGAGCTTCTGCCGATAGTCGGCGCGGTTCAGGCGCTCCTCGCCCGGGGCGTTCGAGATGAACGACGTCTCGAACAGCACGGCGGGCATGGTCGCCCCGGCAAGCACGTAGAAGCCCGCGCGTCGCACGCCGAGATCGGGGACATCCGGGTACCGCTCGGTGAGCGAGGCGAGCGTCGCGCGCTGAAGCAAGGTGGCGAGGCGCTCGGAGTGATCGACGGTGCCGCGATCGAGCGTCGCGCTGAGCGCGTTCGCGAGCTCGGAGGCCGCGGCCGCGGACGCGGCGTTTTCGCGCGCAGCGACCCGTGCCGAGAGCGCGTCCCGCGACCCGTCGAGCACGAAGCTCATCACGCCCTTGCCGCCGCCGTCCTCGCTCGCGTTGCAATGAATCGAGATCAACAGATCGGCGCCGAAGGCGTTGGCGCGCGCGGTGCGCTCGTCGAGCCCGACGTAGACGTCGGAGTCGCGCGTGAGCAGCGTGGAGATGCCGAGCTCGCGCGCGAGCAGCGGCGCAGCGCGATGGGCGACGTCGAGCGTCACGTCCTTCTCGCGCAGCCCCGCGGGACCCGTGGCGCCCGGATCGTGCCCGCCGTGCCCCGGATCGAGCACGACGCGCCGGACGCTGCGCGCCCCCGTCGCCCCTACCGCGAGGCCGGACGGCGCGTCCTTCGAGACGTCGATCACGAGGCGGAAGGGCTCGGGCAGGTAGAAGACGCGCCGGTACGCGGGTCGCGTGAGGTCGAGCACGACGCGGGTGCCGCTCGGCTGAGCGCCGACGCGCACGCGCTCGACGAGCCCGCCCACGGGCATCGGCTCGAGCTTCTTCGCGCTGACGTTGGCCAGGTCGACGACGAGCCGGGGCCCCGTGCTCCCGGACGCTTCGAGCGAGCGCACCTCGAAGAGCGCGGGGTGCGTGACGTGAATGACGACGCGCGCCGCGTCCTTCGCGCCGTAGCGCTCGACGCGCGTGAGCTCGGCGGGCTCCGCGCGCACGCCGGCCCGCTCCGGCACCACCACGGGCCCCGCTCCGGACGCGAGCGGGGCGGGCGTTGCCGAGCTTCCGGGCGCGGCAGCAGAGGCCGCTGGCTCGGCGACCCGGGCTCCCGACGGCGGGCGAAACGCGCTGAGCGCGAGCAGCGCCTGATCGCAGAGCTTCTTGCAGCGGGCATCGGCGGACTCGGCGCGCTCGGCTTCGATGCGGCGGGCGGCGGCGCTCGGCTCGCGCTTGACCTCCGCCTCGAGCACCGCGCGCGAGAGCGCGGGCTCGCAGCGACGCGCCGGCACCGCCTCCGCGGCCTGGCCCCAAAGCTCGAGTGCTTCGAGTGCGTCGGGCTCGCGATGCTCGGTGCGGAACAAACGTTCGCGGAGCTCGGCGGCCTCGACGAGCAAGCGCCGCGCCTCCTCGCCCGTGCGCCGGCTGGCCTCCACGGCGAGCGCGTCCGCGCGCGCGACGACCTCCGCGCGTGCGCCGAGCCCCGCATCGCGAGACGCGCCGGCATCGCTGCGATTCTGCTCGGGCGCTCCGTGCTCGCCACGCGCGCAGCTCGCAAGCCACGGCAAAATCGCCACGAGCGCGAGCGCACCAAGGGCCAAAGAGGAGCGCGACCGTGACTCGCGAGGGAGGGCGCGTTGCACCACCGGGGTAACGGATGGTACCTTGGCCCTTGGCTGCATGGCCGAGAGTGACGCAGGCCGGAGCGCAACCGGCACCGTTTCGACCGAAGAGGCCGAGCGTCTCTCCGAGCGGTTCCGGCCGAGCTGGGAGGACGACCCTCCGACGGTCCCGCGAGAAGCGCCACCGGCGCCCGCGCCAGCTGCTGCTCAGGTCACGCCGCCCGCCCCTGCTCCGGCTGCTCCTGCCGCTCCGGCTGCGACCGCTCCGGCAGCTCCCGCCGCTCCGGCTGCTCCGCCTGCCGCGCAGCCGGGACCGACGACCACCGCCAAGCTTCCCGCAACGGCTTCGCCTGGCGCCACGCCGCCGCTCGCCGATCCGCGTCGACCCACGTTGCTTGGGATCTCGCCGGACGCCATGCCGCCGTCGCGCCCTGGCGGAGCGGCTGGGGACGATCTCGATTGGGAGCTGCCGACGCAACCCGTGCCCGACACCGCGGTCGGCACGCGAACGGACAAGCTGCCTGCAGTAACGGCGGTCGCCCCAGGGGCGACGGCCACTGACCCTCAAACAGGCGCGCTGCCCGCCGCTCCCGCGATCGGTACAGGCACGCTGAAGCTCCCCGCGGTTGCGGTTTCCGCGGGGGCAACGGCAGATGGAGCGCCCGCCGCCGCGCCCCCGGAAGCGCGAGCGGCGGAGCCGGATCTCAGCTTCGAGGTCGAGGAGGTCGCGCCCGACTCGAAGCCGAGCGGCGTAGGCGAGAAGTACGTCCCGAAGGACGAGGGCGCGCCGCCCGTCGTGCTGAACGAGGACGTGCAGGCCGCCGAGCGCCGTGCGCAAGCAGCGCTCGAGGCGCAGCACCGCGCGCGGAGAGCGCCGACGATCGCCCGGCTCAAGGTCGTGGAGCTCCCGGAGACGTTGGCCTCCCCGGAGCCGTTCGTGCCCCCGAAGAAGGGCAATGGTCGGTTCATCGCGCTCGCGGTCGGCGTCGTCGTGCTCGTCGCAGGGGCGGCGCTCTCGCTCGGCGGGCGCGGCAAGTCGGGCAGCGACAAGGTCGAGCCGGAGCACAGCGCCGTCGCCACCGTCGCGCCGGACACGGCAGCGCCTCCGCCGCCTCCGTTGCCGAGCGCGGCGGCCGCGCCAACTCAACCGTCGCAGGCGCCGGAAGCACCCGCCAGCACCGCCGCACCCGCCGAGCCACCCACCCCGCCCCCGGCCGCGGAAGAAAAGCCTCACGAGCCACCCCCCAAGCACGCGTCCAAGGCGGCCGGAGCGGCCCAGAAGCCCGCGCCCGCACCCAAGGCGCCTCCAGCCCAGAAAACGGCTCCAGCGGCCCTAAAGCCAGCCAGCAAGCCCGCCGGAGCCGCTCCCAAGCCCGGCGGCAAGGCCGTCATCGTTCGAGACAGCCCGTTCTGAGGCGGCCTAGGCCCCCGGGCCCGCTCTTTCCGCGCTAGCGGAACGCCCATCCTGTCGCCTACTGTGAAATCGGTGATTTTGCCCCCCAAGTCCCGGCTTCCGCTGCTCGGCGGCCTGTTTTTCGTCGCGCTTTCCCTGTCGTCGCCGGCGCGCGCGGACGAAGACGCGACGACGACCGCCGCGGCCCGCGAGCGTTTCAAGGAGGGCGTCACCTACTTCGATCAGAAGCAGTACGAGAAGGCGCGCGCCGCGTTCGTCCAAGCGTACGCACTCAAGAAGCATCCGTCGGTGCTCTTGAACCTCGCCCACAGCGAGCGCCGCTCCAACCACGAGCGCGACGCAGCTCAGCACTTCGCGCAGTACCTGCGCGAGGCAACCGACGCCGCTCCCGACCAGCGCGAAGCCGCGCAGAGCGGCCTCACGAGCGCCAAAGCCGCCGTCTGTGAAGTGTCGGTGACGACCGACGCGGAGGCGGAGGTGCTCGTCGACGGCGCATCGCAGGGCGCGGCGCCACTCGTGGGCTCACTCTATTTGGAGCCCGGCGCGCACACGCTCCAAGCGAAGAAGGGCGACCGCGTCGTCACGCAGAACGTCACCGCCAAGGCCGGCGAGACGCGCGAGATCAAGCTGAAGCTCGGCGCCGAGGCCGCGCCCGCCGTGGCCGCGAAGCCCGCCACCGAACCGCAGAAAGAGCCCGCGGAGGAGACGCCCGGCGAAGCCCCCGCCGAGGAGCACGCGGCACCCAAAGGCAAGCGCGAGCCGTTCATTCATTGGCTGCTCACCAAGCCCGCGGGGGTGATCTCGGGTGGTGCAACGGTGCTGCTCGGCGGCGGCGCGATCGGATTCTCGATCGCCTCGAGCATGAGCTATTCGGAAGCCGACGACGTCGCGAAGCAGATCGACGAGCGCGCCGGTATCAACGGCGTCTCGACGCAAGGCATCTGTACCGATCCCGAAGCCGTGCTCGGTCCGGGCATGGAGACCGAAGCCGCTCACTTTCGCGACGCTTGCGCGCACCGGCAGGACGCCGTCGACAAGGGTGACAGCTACAAGACCGTCGCCACCGTCGTGGGCATCGGCTCCGGCGTGATGGCGGTCACGACGGTGGTGCTCTACTTCGTGACCGCCGAACGCGAGAACCCGCCCGCCGGAGTGCTCGCGCGGCATCAGGTCGCGGTCGTCCCGTGGTTTTCCGGCGGCAAGGGCGGGCTCAGCATTTCCGGACGGTTCTGAGCGCTCACCCGCGTGCGCGTGAGCCACGAGCGGAACGTGCTGCGTGGCACACCGGCGGCCTTGGCCGCGGCGCTCACGTTGCCGCCGTGCTCCGAGAGCAGCGCTTCGGCGCGACCCGGCGACGACCGCTCGGGCACGCCACGCTCGGCGGGCGGCTCCGGCAGCGCGATGTGGCAGCCCAGGATTTCTGGGCCCGGCGCCGCCATCGCCGCGCGGTAGAGGACGGCCGAAAGCTCGCGCACGTTGCCGGGCCAGCCGTAGCCGACCAGGCGCGCGAGGGCCTGCCCGCTCAGCCGCTTGTCGCCGACGTCGCCGGACAACCGCTCGAGCAGCACGCGACAGAGCGCGGGCAGATCGCTCTTCCTCCGCCGCAGGGGCGGCAGCGTGATCGTGACGGTCGACAAGCGGTGGAAGAGGTCGACGCGAAAGCGCCCGTCCCGCACGCGCTCCTCGAGCGACGCCCAGCTCGCCGAGACGATGCGCACGTCGACCAGCACGGGCTGCGTGCCGCCGATCGGCCGCACCGCGCCGTCTTCTACGACGCGCAGGAGCTTCACCTGCGCCGCCGGTGAGAGCTCGGCCACCTCGTCGAGAAATAGCGTGCCGCGGTGGGCGGTCTCGAACGCGCCGGCTCGGCTCGTGACGGCGCCCGTGTACGCACCACGCCGGTGACCGAAGAGCTCGGCGTCGGCGAGCGTATCGGGGAAAGCGCCGACGTTGAGCGGCACGAGCTCGCCGCTGCGCCCGCTCAAGGCGTGAAGGGCGCGCGCGACCACGTCCTTGCCCGTCCCCGACTCGCCTTGCAAGAGCACGCTTTGCCGCGAGCGCGCGTGCCGCACGATGTCCTCGGCGACGCGCCGCATCGCCGACGAGGTACCCACGAGCCCGGGGATGCGCGGCGCGGCGCTCTCCGACTCTTCCGTCCGGCAGCGCACCGTCACGCTCGTTCTGCCGATCACGAACGACGCGCCGTCTTCCGACAGCACCGCCGCGCCGAGCCGAGCCGCTCCGACGTAGAGCCCGTTCGTCGAGGCAAGATCCTCGACCCGCACGCCGCCCGGAACCACCGACAGCGCGCAGTGCCGCGAGCTCACCGAGCGATCGCGAACCCGCACGTCTGCGGCCCGGCCGCTGCCGAGCACGAGCGCGCGACCCTGCGGCAGCTCGAAGCATCCCCCCTCGTCCGCGGCTCCAAGCTCGACGAGCCATCGGCCCGCACCCGCGCCCGGGCTCATGGGCAGCACCAGGGTGTCCGAGGTCAGCTCGTCGGCGAGGGGGATGTCGGGCGGCACACCGATCCGTCGGTCCGTTCGCCTCTCGAGTTGCGCGTATGGTAAGGCTTGCGCGCCCCATGACCGCCCGCCGCCTGCTTTGGTCGCTCGGCCTACTTCTCGGCCAGACGACCGCCCTCGCGCAGGGCACCGCCAGCCCCGCCGCGCCGAGCGCGGTCGACGACGCGGAGGCCCTCCCTCCCCTCGTCCCCCCGGCGCACGACACGCTCGGAGGTCATTTCATCGTCGGCGCGAGCGGCGCCGTGAGCGGACCGCTCGGCGAGCTCCAAGCGGGCTACGCGGCACGCGATCTCGGCGCGGGCTTCGGCGGCATGCTCGATCTCGGCTTCGGCCTGTCGCGCGCGATTTCGGTCGGCGTATGGGGCGAAGGGCTCGCCTACTCGAGCAGCTCCGCGTGCCGCTTCTGGCATCTGCCGAACGGCTCCCGCGACCCCTGCAGCGCGACGAGCTTCACGATCGGACCCTTCGTTCGCTACCACCTGCTCCAGGGCATGCGCTTCGACCCCTGGATCCTACTCGGCCCCGGCTACCGGAGCCTCACGCAGGACACGCCGAGCGGGTCGAAGCGTTACGGCGGCATCGACTACCTGCACGTCATGCTCGGCGGCGACTACTACGTGACGAGCGGGGTCGGCATCGGACCCTGGGTGGGCCTCGACGGCGGCGTGTTCGCGACGCGACCCGAGCCACTCTGCCGTGCCGAGGCGTGCAGTGGCCCCGGCGGCCCCGCCGCAAAAACCGCCTGGCACACGGAGCTCGTCGCCGGGCTGCGCATCGTGCTCGACATTCCCGGCAAGTAGCTCGCCCGAGGCCGCCCGCGCCGGCGGCCCACGAGCTGTCGGCGCCGCTCGGACTAGGCGGCGACGGCGATGCCGAGCGCCTGGCGCACGCGCGCGTACTCTTCGCTCACGGAGTAGAGCAAGAGCTCCTTCATCTTGTCGGCAGGCGAGAGATCTCCGGGCAGCTGCTGCTCGGCGCTCAGGATCTTCTTCGCTACCTCGAGATCGCCCGACACGATCAGGCCCGCGCGGCACGCCGTGAGCTCGACGGCCTGGTTCCAGCGCTTGATGTTGGCCTTCGCGCCCTCGTCGATGAAGCGCTTGACGACCATGCGGAGGCCCTCGAGCTGCACCGGCTGAATGTACTTGGCGAGTTCTTGCGCCGTCGCGCGGATCTGCGCGGCCATGTCTTGCGGCATCGGCGTGTTCGGCGCCGCGATCATCACGCCGGCAAACAGCATGATGGTGAGCTCCGCCTGCGTCGGGAACAGCGTGCGGATGTAGTGCTCGCCGCGGTAGTGCGACAGATGCTTGCCGCACATGAACGTGAGCTCTTGCGGCTGGAAGCCCGTGAGCACCGTCTGACCGGCGACGGACGCCGGCGGCGAGGCCGGCACCGCGACGATCGCGCCCGGCACGTCGTTACGCACGTAGAGATCGGGCGGCTGGATGCCGAGCACTTGGGCGGCCCAACCGAACGTCTTCGCGAAAGTAACGGTCGAGGTCGCGGGATCCTGGCGGAAGCGCTTGTCGAGCACCGGCAGCTTCCCTTGCGACTGGAGCTGCGCGATCTTCGCGTGCAGCGCCGCGGGCGCGATCATCTCGAAGATCTTCGAGATGTAGAGGTTCTCGTCCGCGTGGAAGACGGCGCTCTGCCAGAGCTCGTTCGAAACGCGCCCCTTCACGGGCAGGATCCCTTGCGGCCGGTAATCCTCGAAGAACCGCTTCTCCTCGTCGTCCGCCTTGCGCAGGAACGCCATCGCCGCGGCCTGGCACCAGGCCTCGTCGTACGACTGCTTGTGCAGGTACAGGCGATAAAGAGCCCGGTACGGCTCGATCGCGAGCGGGTCGCCGGCGAGCAGGACCCGCTGCTCGGTGATGCCGTCGTCCCAGCGCTCGTTCACCTCGTAGAGCTCGGCGAGGATCTGATGGATGACCATCGCCTCGGGCTTGGTGACGCTCGCCATCTTGAACGCTTCGATCGCCGTCTCCGCCTGCTGCAAGCGATCGCGATAGATGAGGCCGAGCTGGTGCCAGAGCGTGTGCTCGAGGTCCGTGTTGCCCTTGCCGGCGATGCGATGAATCATCTTCCGGTACGAGCGCTCGAGCTGCTTCCACGCCTTCTGGTTCGTGAGGATCTTGTTGATGCGCTCGAAGGCCTCGAGGTAGCTCGGATTGAGGTCGAGGGCGTCGTTGAAGAGCTCGACGGCGCGGTCCTGATCCTCGAGCTTGTCGCGGCAGATCTGCGCCTGCGTGAACACGTAGCGCGCCTTGATCTCGGGGCGTTCCTCGAGCTCGGCGATCGATTGCAAGGTCTCGACCATGCGCTGCCACTCCGCCGCCGCTTGATAGAGCTGCAGGAGCTTGTGGAGCAGGACGTGATCGTTCGGGCGTAGGTCGCGCGCTTCCTCGATCGCCTCGATCGCCTTGTGGGGGTTCTTCTCCTTCTCGGCCCAGATATCCCCGATCGTATTGAGGATTTCGTAGCGCTGATCCCCGTCCATCACGGTGTCGAGGATCTGGCGGCGGTACGCGGCGACCTGCTTCCAGTCGTTGGCCTTGGCGTAGACATCGACCAGCGCCTCGAGCGTCGGGCGATGGTCGGCGTTGAGGGCGAGCGCCTTCTCGTAGTTGTTGATCGCTTGGCGCGCCTGGTTCTGCTCGCGCTTGATGTTGCCGAGTCGGAAGTAGACGTCCGTGCGGTGCTCGACGTCGTCCTCGCTCAGCGCGGTCAGCACCTTCTGGTAGTTGGTGAGCGCGCTCGGCCAGTCCTTGAGCTCGTAAGCGACGTCGGCGATGCCGCGGATCGTCTCCTGATCCGTCACGTCGAGCTGGTTCGCGGTCTGGTAGGCCTTGAGCGCCTTCTCGAAGTTCCCGAGGGCCGCGTGGATCTTGCCGAGGAGCTTCTGCAGCGTGTGCTGCTCCTGGCGATCCTTGCCCTTGCTCTTCTTGACGAGCATCTCGGCGAGAGGCTCGGCCTGGGGCCATTTCTCGACGCGCACGTACTCCTGGACGAGCGGCATCGCGGCGTCCTCGGAATCCGGGTCGGCCTGGATGGCGAGCTCCCAGGCCTGCACGGCGGACTCGTGCTCGCCGAGCATCTCGTCCCGCAGCTTGCCGAGCTCGACCAAGAGCTTCGCGCGCGCACGCGCCGAAGGCGTGTTGCTCTGCTCCTGCTCGAGGTAGCGCGCCGCGCGGTCCCAATCCGACTCGTCGATGGCGATCGTGCGGAGGGCTGCGAGGGTCGGCAGATGCGTCGGGTCGAGATCGAGCGCCATCTCGAAGCGCTCGCGTGCCTGCACGCGATCGGCGAGCTTCTCGTCGAGCGCCTTGCCGATCCGGTAGTACATGTCGACGCGCTGCACGCCGTCGGTCGTGAGATCCGCGACACGCGTCATCGCGTCGATGGCTTGCGCCGCGTCGCCCTGCTTCTCGTAGAGCTTCGACAGCGCGTCGAGCGCCGGAACGTTCGTCGCGTCGAGATCGACGATGTTGCGGTACGCGTCGATCGCGCGATCGACGTCGCCGACCTCGTCGCTGTAGACCTGGGCAATCTGCCCGTAGACCTCGATCTTGGTCGCCGCGCTCGCCGCTTCGGCGACGTGCCGCTCGTAGGCGTTGATCAGATCGAGCCACTGCTTGAGGCGGCGGTAGCAGCGCGCCACCGCGACGTACGCACGCTCCTCCGCCGGTGAGATCTCGAGCGCTTGCTCGAGGCGCTGGGCGGCCTGGTCGAACTTGAGGAAATGCTCCTCGAGGTTCTGCGCGAGCTTGAGCAGCACCTCGACGCGCTCACGCTCCGTCTCGACGACGTCGAGCTGGCGCTCGAGAATCCGGACGAGCTCCGGCCAATCGGCGAGCTTCTCGCTCACGCGCTCGAGGCCGCGCAGCGCCGTGACGTTGCCGGCGTCGGCGTCGAGCACCTCGCGATAGACCTTGCCGGCCTTTTCGAAATCGCCGAGCGACTGCTCGTAGAGCGTCGCCATGCGCAGCCGCGTGGCGGCGATCTGCTCCGCATCCGTGAGCGCCTGCACCTTGCTCGTGAGGATGCCGACCAAGTCCTGGTTCGACTGCCGCTCGTCGTAGATGCGCTCGAGAGCCGTCAGCGCAGGCAGGTAGAGCGAGTCGATCTCGAGGGCGCGCTTGTAATAGGTGATGCCCTGATCGGTTTGCCCCATGTTGCGATCGATGAGCTCGCCGAGATCGACGAGGATCATCTTGCGATCCTCGTTCGCGACGGCGACATCGAGCGCGCGCTGCAGCGTCTCACCGACGCGCTGCCACTGCGCGCCTTGGCGGTGAATCGCCGCCATCTGACGCAGGACCTGAACGTTGTTCGGGTCGAGCGCGACGATCTGCTGGTAATACGGCTGCGCGTACTCCGGGTGACCGAGGTCCTCGCCGTACCACTTGCCGAGCCGCAGGCAGAGCTGGATGCGCTTTTTGCCTTCGGTCTGCTCCTGCAGCCAGCCGTTGGCGGTGTTGATGAGCTCCGTCCAGCGGTTCGTGACCTGCGCGAGATGCTCGAGGAAGCGCGCCGTGTCGTCGTCGCCGAAGTCCTCGGCGAAGGCGTTCGAAACCGCCTCGAATGCCTGATTCTTGTCGTCGAGCTTGTCCTCGAAGACGTGGCCGATGCGCCGGAGCAGGTCGCTGCGCTCCGCAGGGGTCTCACGCGAATCGAGCCGCGCGAGGTAGAGCTCGATCAGCGGCTCCCAGCGCGCCGCCGCGGTGTGCAAGCGCTCGAGCGCGTCGAACGCCTCCTGATGCGCGGGATCGACGGCGAGGATCTTCTCGAACGCCGGCGTCGCCTGGTCGTAGTCGCTGACCTCGTTCTTCCAGATCTCGCCGACCTCGAGCAGCTCGCGGATCTTCTCCGCGGGCTCCTGTAGCGCCTCGGCGCGCTGCATCTTCACGCCGACCACCTCCGGCCAGCGCGCATCGTTGCGATAGATCTTCTCGAGCTCGCCCATCGCCTCGAAGTCCGTCGGGTCGACGTCGAGCAGGTGGCGCCAGGCTTCGGCCGCCTCGAACGGCTGCTCGAGCACGGGCCCGTAGGTCTGCCCGAGCTCGCGATACACTTCCTTGAGCTCCGCAGGCTCGAGCAGCGCGGCCGCGCGATCGATCGTCGCGTGCAACGCACCCACGAGCTCCTGCGGATCCTTGCGCGTACGCCAGACGTTCGCGACGGCGCGGAGCGCGGCCACGTTCGAGAAATCGATGTCGAGGACGCGCTGCCAGGTCTCGAGCGCTTCGTCGTCGCGGTTCAGCTGCTCGGCGAACAGGCGAGCGCGGCGCACGAGCACGGCCACGCGATCCTCGTCGCTCTCCGCGATGTCGAAGTGGCGCTCGAGCACGTCGGTGAGCTCGGCCCAGCTTCCCTGCTCTTCGTAGAGGCCCGCGAGCGCGCGCAGCGCTTCCGGATCCTCGCCGCGGAGATCGAGCACGCGCTTCCAGCCCTCGACGGCGGCCGCCTTGTTTCCCAGACGATCGGCCGCGAGGTGCGCCATGCGCGCGCGGATCTCCGCCTCCTGCACGTCGCCGGCGGCGTTCTCGAGCTCGCGCTCGTACACCTTCTGCAGCTCCGTCCAGTTCTCCGTCTGCTGGTAGATGCGCGAGAGCGCGGCGAGCGCGGGCTCGTTCGCGGGCTCGAGCTCGTCGAAGATGCGACGGTAGGCGCGCACGGCGTCCCCCACCTGTCCGAGTCGCTCCTCGTAGACTTGGCCGAGCCGCGTCGACAGGTCGACCTTCTCGACGGTATCGCCCGCGACCACGACGCGCTGCTCGAGGACGCCGGCGAGCTCCGGCCACTGCTCGAGCGACGTGTAGATGCGATCGAGGTGGCCGAGCGCCTCGGCTTCCTGAGGCGCGACGGTAAGCACGTAGCGGTACGTCTCTTCCGCCTTCGCGACGTCGGCAAGCTCCTCCTCGAACACGCGGGCCAGACGCTTGCCGACGACGGCCTGCGTCGCGGGCTCGATGCCGTCGATGCTGAGCACGTCGGCGTACGCATTCGCGAGCGGCTCCCAGCCGCCGTCGAGCATGCTCGCGAGCCGCTCGATCTCGGCACCCGTGCGCTCGTCGAGGGGCGCTTCCTTGATGGCGCGGACGTGCACGTTGAACGCGAGCACCGGATCGAGCAGGCGCTCCTCGGCGTCTTCGGCGATCCGATGGTAGAGCCCGATGCGCTCGTCCTTGTCGGTCACCTGCGCGAGCTCTGCCTCGCGAACGCGAATCAGCTTCTCCCACTCGGAGCCCGCCTGATAGAGCGGCTCGAGGATCTGCCCGATCTCGCCGTGCTTCACACCGCTCTCGAACAACGCTTCGAGCGCGCGCACCGTGTCTTGGTGCTCGGGAGCGGCGTTGATCACGTCACGGTAGGCCGCGATCGCGCGGTCGAGATCGTTCAGCCGCGCCTGGTAGACCTGGCCCAAGCGGAACTTGAACTCGAGGATTTCGTCCGGGCTCTGGCCGATGTCGGCTTCGCGCGCCAGGATTTCCGCGAGATCACTCCAGCGCTCCGTCTGCGTGAACAGGCGGTCGAGGGAGCGAACGGCGCCCTGGTTCTCGGCGTCGACCTCGAGCACGCGGCGGTAGCGGAGCACGGCCGCCTCGACGTTCTCGAGCTGGACCTCGTAGACCTGCGCGACGCGCAGCCCGAGCTCGACGAACCGCTCCGGCGTGTCGCTGAGCTTGTCGAGCTCGGCATCGTAGAGCGTCGCGACGGCGGGCCAGCGCTCGATGAACGTGGCGAGGCGCTCGAGCGCGCCGAGCGACTCCTCGTTCTGACTGTCGACGCCGATGGCACGCGCGTACGTGTCGAACGCGTGAGCGTGGTCGGAGAGGCTCTCCTCGTAGAGGCGCGCGATACGGTGCAGCAGCTCGACCTGCGCGAAGGGATCGTCGCTGGCGGCGACTTGCACCTCGAGCACGCTGATGAGCTTCGCCCACTCGCCCATCGATTCGTAGACGGGCTCGAGCACGGATGCCGCGGCGAGCGGAGCGCGCTTGCCGCCCTTGACGCCTTCGAGCGCTTGAAGCGTCGGCGCGTGGTCGGGCACGATGTTCAGGATGTCGCGGTAGAGCTCGACGGCGCGCTCGACGTCGCCCAAGTGCTGCTCGTAGAGCTCCGCAATGCGGTACTGGTAGCTGACTGACTCGACCGGATCCTGGGTGAGCTCCGCCTCGTGCGTGAGCACGCCGAGCAACTCGGCCCAGTTGCCGGCCGTTTGATAGAGCACGTCGAGACGGCTCAACGCCGTGAGATCGTCCGGGTCGAGCTCCAGGATGCGCTGGTAGGTGTCGATCGCTCGCTTGACGTCGCTGAGCTCGCGCTCGAAGACGGCGCCCACCTGGTAGAGGACGAGCTTCTTCTCGCCGGGGTCGAGCAAGAGATCGACCTTGCGCGCGTAGATCCCGAGCAGCTCTTCCCACGCCGGAAGCCCCAGGTAGAGCTTGATCAGCGCGTCGATGCTGCGAACGTCCTCGCCGTCGATATCGAGCACCTTGAGGTACACGGCGATCGCCTCACGCGGTCGCTCGAGCACTTCTTCTTCGAGCAGCGCCGCCTGATAGAGGGCGCCCTTCTGTGCGTCGACGTCGTCGAGGACGAGCGCCTTGCGCTGGAGGATCTGCGACATCTCCGCGTAGCGCTCGGAGCCCTGGAAGAGCCCCTGCAGCGCTTCCGCGGCCTCGAGGTTCCCCGGATCGATCGAGAGCACGCGCTGGTAGAGCTCGATGGCGCGTTCGACGTTCGGCACGTCGTGCTCGAAGACGCGCGCCGCCGCGCCGAACAGCTGGCTGCCGATCTCCGGATCCTTCTGACGCGCGGCGAGATCCTCGTAGACCTTCGCGAGGTCGAGCAGCCGTCCCGTGACGCGCGCGAGCCGGTCGATGCTCTGGCGGGTGTCGACGTTGGCGGGATCGACCGCCAAAGCGCGCGCCATGGTGTCGAACGCCGAATTCGGATCGCCCGCCGAATCCTCGTGCAAGGTGGCGATCTGCGTGAGGAGCTCGACCTTGCGCTCCGGATTGTCCGCCTGCGCGACCTGCACTTCGTGGACGCTGATGAGCTTCGCGTGCTCGCCGTGCGATCGATAGAGCGGCTCGAGGATCTCGGCGATCGAGAGGCCGTAGCGCTCGTCGCGCCCGAGCCGCTCGAGGGCGCTCAGGGCCTGCGCATTTGCCGCTTCGCGATCGAGCACCTGCCGGTAGCCCTCGATCGCGAGATCGATCTGGCCCATCTCACGCTCGCGGAGCGCGGCAAGGCGCAGCATGAGGCGGAGCTGACCCTCGTCGGTGTCGGCGAGGCCGAGCTGAACCTCGAGGTTCTCGGCGAGCTCCGCCCACATCGCGCGGCGCGTGAAGAGCGCGTCGAGCGCGTCGAGCGCGACGCGGCTCGTCGGATCGAGAGCGAGCACCTCGCGATAGGCGAGAATCGCCTCGTCGGGCTTGCCGACCTTCTCCTCGAAGACCGCCGCCATCTGCGCGTAGAGGCCCTCGCGCTCGCCGGCGTCCTCCACGAGCTCGATGCGGCGCCGGAACACGCCGATCAGATCCTCCCAGCGCGCCGTGCGGCGATAGAGCGCGTCGATGGCCTGCAGAGCCTCGACGTCGCTCGGATCGAGCGCGAGCACGCGCTCGTAGCTCTGGGCGGCGTCCGGGATCTTCTCGAGCTGCTCCTGGATCGCGGCGAGCCGCATCCAGTACTCGCGAGCGAGCGTCGGATCGGTGAGATCCTGAGCGACGCTCGCGTAGATCTGGATCAGGCGATCCCAAGCACCGGCATGGCCGGCCAGCACCTCGAGCTCGCGCCGCGAATCGGCGTTCGCCGGATCCTCGCGCACGGCTCGCGCGAGGGCGTCGATGGCTCGATCGAGCTGGCCGAGCTGAGTCGCCGCCGTCGCGCCGATCTTGCGCAGCAAGCCGACCTTGCGCTGGACGTCGTCGCTCGTCTTCGCGAGGATCTCGAGCGCGCCGATCAGCTTGTCCCAGTCGGCGCGCGCCTCGTAGATGGCTTCGAGAATCGCCGCTGCTTCGCCGGAGAGCGCACGCTCGGT